>Ga0180007_10001685_pt1 | contig 28524 bp, 27 predicted proteins | sample MM_PC_MetaG_FD_121122 | JGI IMG/M metagenome (GOLD analysis project Ga0180007, IMG submission 121122) | Groundwater microbial communities from the Aspo Hard Rock Laboratory (HRL) deep subsurface site, Sweden - MM_PC_MetaG | ecosystem: Environmental > Aquatic > Deep subsurface > Groundwater... | reverse complement strand
GTAACAGACAATCCAAGAAACGCTGTGCCATCTCTGTATGCCTTATTGTTAGTGTTTTCCATAAACTAGCTTCTAACTGCATGTTTGAAATCCAAAATTTTTCATCAGTATTTCCATAGGGTGCCTTTGTAAAATTAAAAGGAAAGATTTCTCTATAATGAGCTATAACCCTTAAGATATCTGAGGTATCAAATAAAATTCGTCTTCCATGATACACAGAAGGTATTCTAAGAGGATTAATCCCAACTGACGGTGCAGATTTTAAAATATCTGGATTTATCTCACTTGGGAGCTCACTGAGAAGGATTCCCCCTATTTCTCCATAATCAACATTTCTCCATCCATGCTCTTCACCCAATGGTACATGTATTGGAAAGCGTTCCGCTCGCCTGGTCATAGCAATAAGTAAAGAGTTAAGATCGATTAAAATCTGACTTATAACACTTGATGTCATTTTAAACAAAGGCATGATTATCTATTTTAAAATCTTTCTATTTTTATCTTTACTAAGTAATTACAACCATAGCAGGTGATTTCCCCGTTTACCAAAAAAACGTGTGAATTTTCTTATAATTTTAAATATAACCTCTTAAATTAGATATATTTATGAAACTCTTAGCCTTTGTAGACCTTCACGGCTCGCACAAAGCTCTCGAAGAAATAAAGAAAAAATCAAAAAAAGCAGATATGATCCTATGCGCAGGAGATGTTTCTATATTTGAAAATGATTTGCAGTCGATCCTGCATCAACTTAACAAGCTTAACAAAAAAGTTCTGATAATCCCAGGAAACCACGAATCAGGAATATACATAACCATGCTTGCAAAACCATTCAAGAATATAGTTAACATCCACAAAAAACTCTTGGTTCACTCAGATATTGTATTCTTAGGCTATGGCGGAGGCGGCTTTTCAATGGTGGATAAGCAATTTGAAAAGATAAGCAAAAAGATGGAAAGGGATATCAAAAAAAATAAAGGAAAAAAAGTCATCTTGATCACCCACGCTCCGCCATACAAAACAAAAATAGACAAGATAATGGAAGAGCACTGCGGCAATAAAAGCATAAAGAGATTCATCCTGAAAATAAAGCCGGATTTAGTCATTTCAGGCCACCTTCATGAAAACGCAGGAAAGCACGACAAGATAGAAAAGACTAAAGTGATTAATCCAGGGCCATTTGGAAAGATAATCTCCATTTAATGTTACTATTACAAAATAGAAAACTTTTTATATGAATCCCTATAACCCAAAGCTATGGATGGAAATGGGGGGGTTGTTGAAGGGTTGTTGGCTAACTTATTTTGGAGTGATCCTTCTTCTGAAGAATTTAAAGAGAATTACGACGTTGCAAATCATAGAATCGGGGGTATAGGAGAAAAGCCAGTTGCAGAAGGTTTCAGAATGCAATTAGAGGCAATAACAAGGGAAATAGATGGTGCTTTTCAAATTAATACTACTGAAGAACTATTAGCTCAAATTCCTGCAAGGCAGCAGGCTCTTGCACCAGGAAAACCTCAGGTATTGGTAGGGCTGCATACATATAATGGATATCTCCAAAGAGTATATATTGACCAAAGGCGTATAGCAGATGACCCCACCCCCCATTATTTACTTATCAACCAAATTAGCCTGCAGCAAGATGAACCTATACAAGCACTAAGGGGGAGATTAAGTGGCTTGATTCAATCTGGCCTTGTCAGAAAAGTAGGTTCACCAAAACCTAAAGAGCTGGTTGCATTACCAATAGAATCTGATGAGGCTGAAATATACAGGTTTTATAAACCTAAAACTGGAGAGACAACAACCTATTTTGTACAGATTAAGGGCAGGGATGTTGCGTTTTACCAACCCAGAAAAGGAAACTATAAAATAGAAAATATACAGTCATTCTTGACTTCAACTAGTAAATTTGTCGATGTTGCCTTACCTACACCCCCTGCCTAGTAAAACCACCCTGGAATTCTCCTTTTCATCAATAACCTTATATCCAGAAAACTCAGCCAATCTATTGGCAAACTCTTTTATCTCAGAATGCAGAGGCATATTCTCTTTCTTTAATCTTTTCTGTGAATATCCAACATACATATAAGCCTTGCATTCAACAAACTTAGGCTTATACTTCTTAATAAGATTAGCATACCCCTCAGCATCTACCATATTCAATCCCTTGACTAAAGTCAATCTAAAAACCCCCCGTCTAAATTTGCTGATTAATTTCAAAGAAGAATTGATCTTTTTCCACCCATTCTTAATAAGTGGCCTGCAGCATCTAACATAGATTTTTTCATCAGGGGCAGGTAAAGTGATATAAACCTGAGTGGGCTGTGCCTTTTTCAAAAGCAATTTCTTAAGCATTAAAGGATTCGTTCCATTTGTAACCAAAAACGAATTAATCCCCCTCTCCCTCAACTCAATCACAAGCTCAGGAAGTTTAGGGTACATGCAAGGCTCTCCTGTAAGTGAGATAGCAAACTGCTCAGGAAAAAGCCTTTCCTTATACTTATCAAAATTCGTCTTCTTATTGCCGCCAAACCCTTCAAGATACTTAGCATTTTCCTTGATGCATGAATCAACAATAACCTTAGGATCATCCACTTTGCCAGCCCATTTAGAAAGGGTATATTCTATATCCCTCCAGCACCATAAACACCTATGGGTACATGTCTGCAAAGCAGGAGTCATCTGCACACACCTATGGCAGATAGTATCATAGAACTTCTCCTTATAACAAACATCTTCGTCCCTAAGTGACTTTTTGGTCCATTCACACACTTTTATAGCAGAATGGCTACCTGCAAACCGATATCCTTGCTTGTACAGTTCCTTTTTTTTCTCTCTGTCCAACATACTACAAAAGAAAACCCAAACATATATAAATATTAACAATTTCAATAAAAGAATGGAAATAAAAGATGTCTTGGCAAGATTAAGGGATGATAAAGGATTTAAGCAATGGAAAAAAGAAAACCCTAACTCATTCTTAGCCCATATATTCAAGCTTCTGGATGAAGCTAACCAAAATGACTGGCAGATAGGCTTCTACAACAAAGATGACACTATAACATCCTTCATAATAACTCCTAATGAAATCAAAAAAGCAGCTGCTGAAAACATATTCAAAAGGCCAGAAGCTAAGATTGAGCCATTAGACGAAGACAAGATAAAGATAGACATAACAAAAGCATTGGAAATAGCTGAAAAGACCCAGGTAAAAGATTATAAGCAGGAAACCCCCAGCAAGATAATAACCATACTCCAAAAACTGAACATGGGCCAGGTATACAACATAACTTATGTTACCCAATCATTCAAAATCCTAAACTTCAAGATAGATGCAGTTAATGGTAAGGTCCTAAAAACAAAACTTGAAAATATAATGGATTTTAAGGCTTCGTAACTGCTGGAGTATAACGCTCTCTAACATATATTTTTCATTTTAACATTATTTAAATATAAGTTAATTAATAAAATCCTTAGAACTTTCTCATAGGTCGAGATAAAATGATTAATATAAAAATAAAAAAACTCAAGGAAACTGCAATTATCCCAAAATATGCCCATGAAGGTGATGCAGGAGTCGATTTATACTCAACAGAAGACTATATTCTAAATCCAGGTGAAAGAGTTTTAGTTTCTACAGGAATAGCTATATCAATCCCAGAAGGCTATGAAGCCCAGGTAAGGCCAAAATCAGGATTGGCATTAAAGCATGGAATAAGCATTGTTAATACTCCAGGGACGATCGATTGCAAATATCGGGGAGAAATCGGAATAATCACAATCAACCTGGGAAAAGAAGATTACAAGATAGAAAAAGGCCATAAGATAGCGCAGATGGTCTTCAACAAGATAGAAGAAGCTGATTTTGAAGAAGTTAAAGAATTAGATAATACAAAAAGGGGAGAAGGCGGATTTGGATCAACCGGACACAAATAAAATGCTAAAAAAACCTAAAATAAGCTACAAGGCAATAAGAAATAACACTAATCTGGATAAGTTTCTGGATAAAAAGGCAGTGGAAGAAGACGAAGAAGAAGCAAAAGAATGATTATTTTGCCTTAAGCAAAGGATGTAATCTAGCATTCCGTATTGCTTCCTCAACTATATTTTCTTTCCATCCCGCCTTTATCAAAGCTCCTTTTATAATCTCTAAAGGAATTCCTTTATCTAATTCTTTATTGGCATAATCTATTAATTCCATTATCAAAGTCTCTGCCTCAATATTCTCAAATGCCCTCTCGATTAAAGTTTTACACCAGCCATCTTTGATCAGAACATCTTTTATGATCTCAGGATCTATATTTTTTATTAGTTCTTTCTTTATGTATACCTTTAACTTAGAATATTCTCTGAAGAAATCATTATAGACATCATCTAATGCCCTTTTTGAAACATGCTTAGGCCACCCTAATCTGGCTAAGTAAGGAATTAACATATCCTTTTCAGCGCCATGTTTTGAAGATAGCACAAAATTATTGTCAATATACTTAACAGCCTTTGCTGTTGACCCCCTTATCCTGCTATACGCATAATCCCCTGTCAAAATAATTATTAATAAGATTATAAATATCAACCACAGCCTTTTTATCCCCTCAGGTGAAAACTTCTCTGCGCAGTCTATTGGGCAGTTAAGCTCTGTTTCTCCGTCGCCGCACACTCCATTTCCGCACATGCACATTGTAGGATCAAAAACAGCCTCTTTAGGTATTTCCTGCCCTACAACAATATATTTATCAGCACTATTACAATTAGTTATCTTAAGCTCAAAGTATTGTGTATGGCCTATTATATTCTCAAATCCTGTTTCATTCAATATCTCTTTGGCAACTATCCTCTCTATAAGCTTCCTTGAAAGGTCATCATCTATCAGCTGAGTGTGCGTAACATAAACATCCCAATAATTAGAACACCTGTCATTTAGGTAAGAATCACCTATTCTCTGGGCAGACTTGGTAGTTATCATCCCATCATGGGTTTCATTTACATTGCCCATTTTGGATATTACTCCAAGCTCATAAGGGTTTGTTCCTGCAATCACATAATAATCAATTCCAGGAACCCTTGGGGTTATCATTCCTTCTTTAAGTCCATCAACTAGTTTGCTGTTGACATTAAAGATATTCCTATACTTAGCAGCATTATTGATAAGTGCCCTATAAAGCTGCTCATAAGCATTTACAAACACAGAGCCTTCATTAGGAACACCTACTAAAATAGCTTTCTTAACTTTCATAACATAAGTATAATTAGATGAGTTATAACTATCATAAAGAGCCTTCTGCACAATCAATCCACCCATTGAATGAGCCGCTACAAATACTTTGTCAAATTCACCAGAATGTGCTTCCATCAAATCGCTAAACTCTTTGCTTATCTCTTCTATGGTCCTTTGTGAGCTATAGCCAAATGTCCATGCCTGGAAAGGCTGCTGCGTAAGCTTTATATCACCTATTATCTCATTAAATGTATCTGGCGATGAGCCTAATCCATGAACTAGTATGATAGCATCCCTGCTAGTGCTATTATAAACCCTAACTAAAGAAGAATTATAACAATTCTCACATATAATGCCCATGATTGCAAATATTGCTGTATTGTTTTCATCTAGATAACTGCCCATGTCGCTTATATTTACAACAATAACTTTATTTTCTGAGCTTATGTTTCCACCAATATAATTCCAGCCTTCTGCAGCCTTAGAATATATCCCTAAACTTGCCATGTCTATATTCTCTTCTTCAGTATAAGGCAGTTTTATTTCAGAGCTTAGTTTCTCTTTTCTGTTAAACTTAACAACAACTGGAGTTCCAATTATTTTTAGATAAGGATTCTTAGCCTCTTCTACTGCATTCTCGCTTTTCATTATCTCTGCTGTTATATTACTAAATGATTCCCCATAGAACCTTACAGAATTATTTCCGCTTTGCAGCACTTTTGTGAACTCTGAAATATCTAATTTCTTGGGTTTGATGTCTAACTTCATCAACTCAGGAGTTAAATAATCAGTTGTCCTGCTTATTTCCCTATCGATTAAATCTAAGCATTGCAGCTTTTCTGTCTGAGTTATCTCTTGAGGTGCGCATATTCCATTTTCGCATCTCAATAGTGTCACATTTGCATAATTATCAGGTATGCTTACTGTAAAATCAATGTCTTGGCCATTACACTGCATATTGAAAGGTTCCAGTATAACACTATACCCTTCAGGTATCTTTTCATCTGCTAAAACTCCCCTTTCTATTGAAACAGTCTCGTTTGTTTCTGTATAGCTCACTCTTCTACAAGGCAAAGTTGTTGCGCTTATACCTAAAGCTCTAGATTCGCCAGGTGCAAATGACTCTGCAGGAGGTATAGGTATTGGCGGTGGAGGTGGTGGAGGTGGTGGAGGTGGTGGAGGTGGTGGAGGTGGTGGAGGTGGTGGAGGTGGAGGGGTTATTACATTAGAACAACCACCAGTATCAAAAGTACAAGAACTGCATCTTAAAGTTCCTATATCATAACCTTTGCTTGAACAGCTCTGTCCATCTAAATCTGTCCCATCACATTCTTCGCCTGCTTCTTTAATGTTGTTGCCGCAGTACACTGAAGAGCTTACAGTTAATGTTATATTGTTTGAAGAAGTGTTTATTGCTGGATCATAAGCATAAAACACTATATAGCTTATACCAATAAATTTACTGTCTGGCGCTAAGATAGCCATGTTTGTATAATTATTTATATAAACTGTTATATTATTGGTAACCGAATAAGTAAAGTTAATATCATCATTATCTGCATCTATGAAATAGTTTGCTAAATTTAATGTAAGGTTAGTATCCTCTGTCAATGATTGAGATGGAATTGTCGTTAAGGACGGGGGAGAGTTTGCAACGCTAAAGCAGCTTAGATTGGTTTGATTAATATTTCCAGAGGTATCATTGAACCAGTATTTAGCGCATATGTTGTTGTCTCTTGCTAAGGTTATTGTTAGAGTGTTGTTTATGAATGCTGAATCGCTGCTTAATATACCGTTGCTTACGTTTGTCAATGTTCCAGTCTGATTATGGGCGAAGATGTAGGAACTTAAGCCATTATTATCAGCCAAAGTGACAGACCAATTCACTATCCCATTAATCTTAGTCGAAGCAGATCCATTATTTACAAAATCTGTATAAGTTGGAGGAGCGGTATCTAGGGTAAACAATACTGTATCTGAGCCATTCTGCAACCCATCTGATACAAACAACGTCAGATTATAGTAACCGTCAGAAGCATTGAATGTTGAATTGCTGTTGAGAGTAGTTGAATTCAAAGTTTCATTCACAACCCAATAATATGTCAATGAGCTTGCTCTTGTATCTATAGCTGAAGCGTTTAAATCTATTGAGTTAGATGTTATACTTAAGTTGTCAGTTGGGTATATGATGATTACACTAGGAGCAGCACTGTCTAATGCAAAGTAAACAGTAGAAGCATTAGCAGAACTATCAGTTCCATCACTAGCGCTGACATTCAAGGCATAACTTCCATCAGAAGCATTCCACAAGCTCAAATTAACAGTAGTAGAAGCATTCAATGTCCCATTGATATACAATTTATAGGTTATAATATCCGAATCAGCATCAGAGCTTGAATAATTCATATAAACAATGCCTGAATAATTGCTTCCATTCACAGGATAACTCACAACAGGCGTAGTAGGCGCACTATTAGCAACACTAAAGCAGGATAAGTTAGTTTGGTTTACATTATTGGAAGTGTCGTTGAACCAGTATTGGGCGCAGATGTAGTTGTTTCTTGCTAAGGTTATTGTTAATGTATCGTTCACAAATCCATAATTACCTGCTTTGAATGTTCCGTTAGTTAAGATTCCAGTTTGGTTGTGTGCAAAGAGGTAGCCAGATATTCCATTATTATCAGCTAAAGTAACAGACCAATTCACAATGCCATTAATAAGGGTGACTGTAGATCCATTATTCACAAAGCTAGTATAAGTTGGGGGGGTTGAATCTGTTGGTAAGTTCTTAGCTGTGGTAAAGTTGAATGTCTTGTTAGTTACGTTATTGCCTGAGCTGTCCCATACTGTCAGGTTAATGTAATAAGTAGTGTAGTTTGTTAGGTTTTCTAAGTAGGGGTTATGAGTTAAAGCAAATGTATTGTTGTAGATGGTGTTCACTAAGCCTGATTCATTGTACCATTGTATTGTGTAGTTGCAGTTCTCTGAGCATGACCATTCAATGAATGTGCTTTGGTTTGTTGTTGATGTGTTTCTTAGGTTAGAGATTGACGGCGGGGTTGTGTCTGCTGCAGGACACCAGCTCCATCCTGTTCCAGCTGCAACTATCCCATCCTCTCCATCATTCGCCCCCCCTGATTCTACATTTTCGCCCCTCTTAACATTATATGCTGCAGAGCTGTTCCATAGGTTTAGGCAGTAAGATTGATTAATTATCCCACCATTCCCGCCACTGCCTGTTCCAGACGCATCTCCTCCGGTTGCATTAAGATATATGGAACTAAATGAGATGTTTACAGCTTCTAATATTATATTTCCAGAATCACCTCCATCAATGTCAGCTGCTTGTGCATCCCAGCCGTATGTATTCAAATTACCTGAAGCATTGATTGTACCAGAGTGCGCATATATATTTATATTTCCCCCTGATCCCTGTTTAGCAGAATCACTAATGCTGCCAGTACAGTTAACTTCAGATATATAGATGTTACCTGCTGTTGCATTCAGGGTTATATTCCCTCCTGCTCCTCCAACCTCGCTTAAACTTCCGCCCCCCTTCAAATTTATTGAGCTGGTGATATTTATTGACGAGGCAGTAATATCTACAGTTCCTCCGCTTTGGCCGTTTCCTGCCGTGCTCCACCCAGAATAGCCTTTTATTGTGTTATTAATAATCACATTAGTTGCATTAATCAGCAGCTTTCCTCCTCTTCCACCTGCATCAAGATCACTCCCATGAAAATCGATTATTCCATATGAGATTAAATTTCCTGATGTTATATTAATTATCCCCCCATTTCCCCCTTCAAATAAACCAGAAGCATTTAAAAATCCATCTGAGGTTATGTTAAAGTCACTAGTTATATTTAATGTTAGGTCATTTGCATTACTCCCTGTAAAGCCTGTTGATAGAGTTGCATTAATTACAATGCTTGTAAAGTCGCAAACCCCATCAGTACAGCTGCTTGTATTCATGACACAGTTTGAGTTTATCACACAAGCAGAACCCTCTACACAACCTGCACAGGTTCCTGTTGGTTGGTTTGCAACAGTTAATGTGTAAATATTTGAAATGTTAACATTCCCTGCAGTATCATTTGCCCAAACTCTCCATCCTAATGTCCCTCCAGAAGTTGAAAAATTAACAATGGTGTAATTGAAGATAGCTGTAACATTTCCAGTTGCACCCTGAATGCTTTGGTTTACCCATGAACCATCTAAAGTGTCGTTTACTGTTAGCCTGTAGAAGCTGATATTAGATGCATCTTTTATGGTTATGTTAATCTGCACAACTGTTCCGTTATAGGTTGTTGTAGAGGCGTTTGTTTTGTCTGCAGAAAATGACGGCGGCGTTGTGTCTTCTGCAAAGCACCAGCTTAACCCGGTAGTTGCTGTAACTGTCCCAGCAATATCACCAGAAACATTGTATATTGTTGAGGAATTCCATAAATTAGAGCAGTAGGACTGGCCGATTACTCCACCATTTCCATCAACAGTAACACCAATCCCACCACGAGCATCAAGTAGCCTGTTGCTAACTGATATGTCTACTGCTTCAAGAGTTATTGAACCCCCTGCCCCACCATCACTCGCTGGACCTGAAGCGCCATTTCCACCATATACTGATAAATTGTCAGAAACATTTATTTCACCTAGGTGCGCATACAATTTTATAGCGCCTCCAGTACCTCCACTACCCTCACTATCTACACCATTTTGCCCAAAAACATCGATTTTCCCAATATAGATATTACCGCTGGTTGCATTAATTTGGATGTTCCCACCAGCTCCACCGGTTACACCTTCTCCACCAGATAGGCTTATATCGCCTGTGATGTTTATTGAAGAAGCTGTAATGTTTATAACTCCTCCAGTCCCTCCATCTCCACTTCCAGTCCCGCCACCCCCTGATATTGAATTATTTATTGTAATTGTGGTAGCATTAACAATCAATTCTCCACCTGCGCCCTGTTCACCTTCTCCAGAGAATTGTATCAGCCCGTTGGATATAAAATTGCCTGATGTTATATTTGCTGTCCCACCATTACCGTTTCTCTCAGCTAAAGCTCCAAAATTGAATATACCGCCTGAAGTTATATTAAAGTCTCCTATTATGTTTAATGTCAAATTAGCTGCATTAGTCCCAACATACCCTGTAGATAAGGTTGCATTAATTACTATGCTTGTAAAGTCGCAAACTCCTCCAGTACAGCTGCTTGTGTTCATGACACAGTTTGAGTTTATCACACAAGCAGAACCTTCTGTGCAATCAGAACAAGTACCCACAGAATTATATGCATATGCTTCTTGTTCGCCAAATGTAAACTTAAGAACATGTTTTTTTGGTGTTAAAACTTTTGAAATTTCATAACTAGTTTGATTGCAGGTATAATCAGGGATAAAGACAGAGCATTCCTGTGCTGAGCAGTTTTCTCCCATCCATTCATAATTCAAAACATCTTCACCACATCTAACTTCAAGGAACTTAAGGTCATACAATGTTTCATTATCTGAATAATTGCTCCATCTGGTGTATTCTTCAGTGTAATTGCTTTCTTTTGTAGCAGTTATTGTCAGATTGGCAGTTCCAGTAGCATTGAACATAACTGTCCAGTTGCCGTATAGTGAAGGATAAGAATGTACATTTAGTATTGTTATGCTGACTTCATATGTCTGGTTGCTCAGATGAGGAATTGTCCATTCAATCATGTCAATTAAGCTGTTGTTGTTTTCATCATAATATGTTATATTATCTACTAGTTGTCTGCTGTTGTTTACAATATGGTATAATTTGATAGCATTTTGAGGGGCATCTTTCAGATAAGTATAAACTAGTATATCTTCATAGTGAATATCTGAACTGATAACTATTCTTTTGCCATTAGATATATTTATCTCTTCAGCAGCGGGCGCTTCTGTATAATACTCAATCTCAACAAAATTTACTATATCTTCGATTATAACAGAAGTTAAATTCTCAGTATCTTTATTGATATCAGCAACAGCATAGCCAGTAATCTCAACATTAAACAGCCATTCAAAGAATCTTGTCAAGAAACCTTTACCAGATGAAGCAACAGCATAGCCTGTAAGCTTATTCCTTTCATTCTGCAATAAAAGAAGTTCTCTATTTATAGATGATATCTCTCTTTTCGCAGTTGGATTCTCCCTTATTATTGAAATCTTCTTGCTTCCCAGCTTATCCTCTGCCTTCTCTATCTGCTCAACTCTCTTCTCAGCCTTAAACACCGAAGAATTCTTAACAAAACCATTATCATTAACCTTAACATTTTCCCCTTTTATCGTTGTTCCATCATTCATATTCCTTACAGTGACATTAAGAGCATCAGAAGATATATTCACGCTTAAATTAACAACATTAGCAGAAGCATTCACTACCTTGACCCATCTTACTGGCCTGTTAATAACAACTTTAGGCTTAACTAATCTTTCAGAAACATCCACTTCAGAAGAACTTAATGGCTTTTCAATAACTTCAACAGTAAACAGATTAGAACTAACATTATAATAGCCATCATCAGCAGTAACAAACATATAGCGTTTACCAGTAAAGTTATAGTCAGGAACTATCCTAACATAATCTCTAATCAGCATAGAAGTTATATTTTCCACATCATAGAAATAATATACTAAATCATCTCCATCTGAATCATAGAAATAATCAGATAGATTAACCACAGCATATTGGTTTTTATAGATTGTAATATCTAATATATCCTTAACAAATTCAGGAGCATTATCACTAACAATTTTCTTCTCTTCAATAGAATATCTGATGCTGCCAATATTCAAACTTGCATTCTCAACAATAAACACTATCCTATAAGAGCTAAGATTAAACCCAGGCAATAAGCAGGTATCTACACAAACATCACTAAAACTAATAGATTTTTCATAGAACTCTGCCACTGCACTAATTGTATCAGAATACCTAATATCCGTATAGAGATTGTCTGGCTCAAGTGAATAATCAGCATAAATAACCTGCGATTTAACAATATTAGTAATTCCAGAATCATATCTGCCATAACTTAGATAAAAACTAGAGTTCCACTCACCAGAACTCCCTAAACCAATCAAAGCGCAGCAATCCTCTGCCCCATAACAAACCATTACATTATTGATATCCCACTTAGTGCATAGCTTAGAAGGATCAGCATTCCATCCAAACTCACTATTGACATCAAGCTTAAACACATCTCCAAAATCTTTTCTATCCCCTTCTAAACCGCTAATAGTAATTTCATTATTTGTTAAATTATCACCTGCTGTTTCCACTGCAGCCTGGTCTAATGCAACTAAACCAGTAATCAACCCAGAGGTATCCACATCAAACTTGCCGCTGTCAAATATCTGATATGGCTTATCATCATAAACCAGATAAGCTCGTGCATAACCATTCTTATTTAGTGCACCATCTACCCTAACAGACATTAAATTTCCAGGATTCTTAACTTCCCATATATACTCCTGGCTGCTATTAAAACTTAAACTGATATTGTCAGTATAACTGGATTCCTTGCTTAAAACCATCAATCCTGTTTTTTCTGGCTGTAAAACCAGGATACTAAATGCAAATAACATTACTACAAAAGCTAATGCAGCATAATTAGCAGCCTTAGGCTTATTCAATGCACCCCTAATCAATCCATCAATAAAATTAGGATCATAACCATACTTGATCAAACCAGACTTGATGGATTCGACAGAGTGGCCTTTAGCTAAATTCTCTTTAACATATCTATTCAAGTCCTTTTTTAGTGCTCTGCCTATCATCTTGTTAGTTTCCTCAGGTACCTCAAACCCTCATTTGTTATAGTATAGATTTTCATCTTTTCATGAGCAAAAAATACATCAACATAATCACGGCCTTTAAGAAGAACAATCTGGCGGTCAATTACCTCCCACCTAATGCCTGTTTTTCTATAAATCTGGTTTTTTGTCAGCTTTTTTGTTCGTAAAGCTATTAGAATGAGCTTTTGAAGCTCGTTATATGTCCTTTTTCTTTCTCCAAACATGCTATTTTTTTGATTATGGCAATAATCATTTATAAATGTTCCTAAAGTTTACTATATAACATAGTAGATATTCACTATATAATTAATAAATATAGACTAATATCCTGGTAAATATTTTACCAACTTTTACTTGACACAATCTAAATTTACCAAACAACCTGATACTAAAAAAACAAAAACAAAAACAAAAAATAACAATCAATTATTTAGTTCTTATTAAAAAGTAGTGAAAGACAGAAAGATTTAAATATCCCTAGAATAACCCATAACCATTATGAATAAAAAAGCAGATGGCGGCTTGACAGCGATTATAATAATTCTGATTGTAATCGTATTTCTAGGTTGGCTAATAAATATAAATAGCAGAGAATGCAGCTCCAACAAAGACTGCAAAGGAGATAGTTACTGCGGCTCTGACTTCTCATGCCACCAATATCCTGCAATTCAAAAAAACACAGTTAAAGTCAGCCTAACTCTTCCGATAATTATAATCTGCATAACTGCAATCGCACTAACATTAATACTAAGATGGGAAAAAATATTCAAAAGACAGCCAGTAAAGGTTGAAACAGAAACATCAGAACCATTCTATACTTCCCAGACAAAAGCAACTGTTAAATAAGCAGATCCATTTCTTTTTTTATCTGTTCAAAAACTTCATCTTTGGACTTAGAAGCATCAATTATCTTGATATTATCATCCAACTCATCCTTTAATTTCAAGAAATTCTGCCTTAATTCTTTCATGAAAGAAAGCTGCTCAAACTTCTCTTTATCCGCCCCTCTTTTTTCTATTCTCTCAATAGCCATCTCAGCAGGCAGATCAAGTATAAAAGCAATATCAGGTGTCCTAAAATCCATATTATCAGCAACAACCTTTTCTAGATCAATTCCTTGTGTATGCTGAAATGCTATAGTTGAATAATAATATCTGTCACATATAACAACAGCATTTTCCCTTTCTAAAAAAGGCTCAATAATATTCTTTAGATGCTCTTCCCTGTCTTTAACAAACAGCTGCAAACATTCTTCTGCCTTATCCCTTGAGTCCTTGTCTGTTTTTAATATCTCCTTGACTTGTTTCCCATACTCTCCATCTGTAGGCTCCCTGGTAATCAGTAGATTAACCCCCCTCTTGCTAAAATAAGCCCTAAGCCTCTTTATCATCTCCCCTTTTCCAGAGCCATCTAAACCATCTAAAACAATAAACAAACTCTTCATTGTTTCTTCCTCTTATAAGTTATAAAAGAAAACTTAACATTCATCTTATTCTTTATATCTATTCCAGAATGATCATCCTTAGCAATCTCTTCCCAATCTGAAAAATCAATTTCAGGATAAAAAGCATCTGCATCATAATCATGATATATCCTTGTCAATTCAAACACATCAGCAACCTTCATCCCTAATTTATAGATAGTAGCCCCGCCAATAACAAATGCCTTCTCCACACCCTTTCCTTTAACATATTCTATCGCTTTGTTAAAATCATGAAACAAAGTAGCACCCTCAGCCTTATAATCTGGAAGCAGAGTACAGACAATATTCTCCCTTCCAGGAAGAGGCCTTGAATTAGCAGGCAATGAATCATAAGTCTTATCACCCATTATAACAGGACATCCCATTGTCTTTTCCTTAAAATGCAAAAAATCCTCTTTTATATGCCAGGGTATCTCATTATTCTTTCCTATTGCCCCATTCTGCGCAATTGCCACAATCACAACAATATCAGTCATAATTAAATCACCTACACCGCTATCTCAAACTTTATTCTTGGATGATGTTCATATCCAATAATCTCTGAATCAGTATACTTCCAATTAAATATTGAAGTAAAATTATTTGTCTTAACAGTAGGCAGCTTCTTTGGCACCCTGGAAAACTGCTCTTTCAACCCATCTACATGGTTTGAATAAATATGTGTATCTCCTAAAAAACCAACAAGCTTGCCTTCTTTAAACCCTGTTTCTTTTGCAAGCAAATGCAGCAGCAACCCATAAGAAGCTATATTAAAAGGCAATCCTAAAGCAACATCAACCGAACGTTGATTCCACATCAAATTCAACTTGCCATCTAAAACAGTAACCTGAAACCCATAATGGCAGAACGGCGGTATTACTTTATCAACATCTAATGGATTCCATGCAAGAACAATCATCTGCCTGTCATCTGGATTTGTCTTAAGCAGCTCCACAACCCTCTTCACCTGATCAACACCCTGACCAGTATAATCAGTTTTATAATCTTTATACGCAGCCCCAAAGTGACGCCATTGCCAGCCATATATTGGCCCTAAATCCCTCTCTAAAAGCATCTTTTTCTTTGTTTCAGAGTCATGAGCATAAGGAACAATAGATGGAGAACACCACTCATCCCATATATGATTATCTCTATCCTGCAGCCATTTTTTATCAGATATTCCCCTCAAAAAAAACTCAAGTTCAGAAGCAACCAGCCTTAAAGGCACTGACTTTGTAGTCAACAAAGGAAAACCATCTGACATATCATGCTCAAACATTACACCAGAGATTGCAATCGTGCCTACTCCTGTTCTATCTTTCTTGAATATTCCATTGTCTAGAATCTTTTTTACAATATCAAGATATGCTTTCATTTTTACCCTAAAAACACTAGCTTTAAATAATATATAATACTTTTCTTTTGCCATGATAATTGGACTTACAGGAACAATGGGCTCTGGAAAAGGTGAAGTGGTGAAATTCCTAAAGAGCAAAGGATTTGAGCATTATGTATATTCAGACATCCTAAAAGAAATAGCAGAACAAAGAAACATAGAGCCAACAAGAGCAAATCTACAAAAACTAGGATCAGATATAAAAAGCGAAAGCAACAACTTAGGAATTCTTTCAAAAGAGATATTAAAGAGGATAAAAACAGATAAAGCAATAGCTGATGGAATAAGGAATGTGGATGAAATAAAAGAATTAAGAAAAAGAAAAGATGTTTTTATCATAGGGGTTACAGCGCCTCAAAAAATAAGGTATTCAAGGATAACAAAAAGAAAAAGGCCAGGTGATCCAAAAACATTCTCAGAATTCAAGCGTTTAGACAACTTAGAAAACAGAGGAAAAAGCAAAGGCCAGGAAATAAACAACTGCCTGAAAACAGTGGATTTTACAATAATAAACACTTCATCATTAGAACAATTAAAAAACAAAATGAATGATATATTAGGCTCTATTTCTTCCCAAAAGTAGATTCAGCATTCTTTCTGTCATAATAAAGCTCCCTTATATCTTCATAAACCTTTGCCTTGTCTTCATCATCAAGCCCATTGTAAAGCTCCATAGCCTCTATATAAGCTTGCTTTGCTCTGTCTAAATCAAGATCAGCCAAAGCATCTCTAGAAGCATATATCCTCTCCTTTACAATATCTATCTTATCAAGCTTCTTAGGCTTCTTGATAGGAATATCTATAACCATATCAGGCAATTTCCTGATGGGTAATCTCTTTTCTTTCTTCTTAAACAGATTCTTAAGGCTGACATCAATCTCCATATCCTTTATCTGCTTAAGTGGCTCAGCATTTTCTTCTTTTACCCCCTCTATTGCTTTCTGTATCTCACTAAGACTATCAATTTCATCAAGTTGGGCAGATTCTTCAATTATTTTTTTTGCCTTTTCCTCTTCTTTCTTTTCTTTCTTCAGCCACTCCTTCTCTGCCCTTTTATTCTCTTTCTCTTCTTTCTTCTTTTTCTTTGATTCTTCTTTCAAGCACTTTGCTTCTTCCCTCTTGTTTATCTTTTCTTGTAATTTTCTGAGTTTTTCTTCTTGCTTTTCCTTCTCAATCCTGGCTCTTTCTAGTTCCTCCATCCTTTCTTTCATTAGGAACTCTTTTCTCTTCTCTCCCTCTCCCAGCCTCTTTTGATTTTCATTCTCCAGCTTTTCTTTTTTCTTTCTTTCAATCTCTTCAAGCTTCTTTTTTTCTTTGGATTCTTTTGATTTTCCCCCATCTTCCCCTAGTTCATCTGGGGATGGTACAGGCGGTAATATCTTAAAATTGAATATGGATTTTTTTGTTTTTTCTTCCTTTTTATTTGCCTTTTCTTCTTTCTTTTCTTTTCTTAATCTTTCTATCTCTGCAATCTTCTTCTTTTTCTCTTCCTGCTTCTTTCTCTCTTTCTCTTCTTTCAGTCTCTTCTTTTCCTCTTTTGCCCTAAACTGTTCTTCAATCTTCTTCTGTTTAAGCTCTTCTTTCAGCCTTATTGCCTCTTCCTGTTTTCTCTTTTCCTCTTCTTCATGTAATATTCTCAGTTTTTCCTTTTCTCTTGCCCGCTCCCCTTGCAGTTTCTTTCCCTCTATCTCTTCTTTTTGCCTTTTCTTTTCTTCTTTCTTCTCTTTTCTCAACCTTTCTATCTCTGCTTTCTTTCTTTCTTTCTCTTCTTGCTTTTTCCTTAGCTCTTCTTCTTTAACCCTCTTTTTCTCAGCAAGTATCATAAGCTTAGCTTCAATCTTCTTCCTTTTTGCTTCTTCCTTAGCTTGTTTTATCTCAAGCTTAGCCCGCTCTTTTTTTCTTTCCTCAAATAAGAACTTCTCTCTCTTCTTATCCAGTTCCATCTGCTTTCTTGCTGCTTTCTCTTCAATCCTCTTCCTAATAGCCTCTTGAATAGCCAACTTAGCCTTATTATTATCCCCTAGTATTCTTATTATCTGGTTTCTTATAAAACATTTAACCCTATACTCTCCATATCTATCTGAAAGCTTTTTAACTTTAGAAATCATCAAGGTCTTTTTCCCGCTTGCAAGAGCCCTGTATTTTTTAACAGCTTTTCTCACTCCAGCCAACTCTTCCTTAAATTGTTGATTATCACCCAGGTACTCTAATATCTTTTTCTCAGTCCATTTTGATATATAAAAAGTCTTCTTATGCCTCTTCTTCAATATATATCCATATCTCTTGATTACCTTAACCCTCTTTTTCATTATTGACAAAAGTGATTTTATCTCTTTTCTCCTCTTCTTTTCCTCTTCTGCCAGTTTAAGCTTCAGCTGCCCTTCTTTTTCATGCTCTTTTATCCGATTTAGCCCCTCAATCTCCTTTTGCCTTTCCTTTCTCAATATTTCCTTTCTCTTTTCTTCCTGCTCTATGAATCTTTTCTGAAGTAGTTCAAGCTTTTCTTTGCCCTTTTGTTCTTTTAGCTTCTTTGCATCTTCTTCTTTTTTCTTTTTATCTTCCAGCTTCCTTTTCTTTGCCTCTGCTTTATTTATAGCTAGTTGGTTTAATCTTTCAAGTCCTTCAAGAAGATTTAGCTCTTTTTTCTTTTCAGTTTTTTGTTTCTCTTCTGCTATCTTTTGTTTTTCTGATCCCCATTGTTTTCTCTTTTTCTCTTCTTCTTTCTTTTTCTTTGCCTCTTCTTTTAATCTCTTCCGTTCTTCTTTCACCCTTAGTTTCTCCTCAATATTTTTCTTTTTGATATCTTCCTTAAGTTTGATTGCTTCTTCTTTTTTCCTTTTTTTCTCTTCTTTTTTTCTTAATTTCTCCTCAATATTTTTCTTTTTGAGATCTTTTTTAAGTTTGATTGCTTCTTCCTTTTTCCTTTGTTTTCCCTTAATTTGCCTAAGCCTTACATGCTCTTCGTGTTTCCTTGCATTTATCACATTGAGCTCTCTTGCCCGCTCTGCCATCAATAACTCTCTTCTCTCTACTTCTTCTTGTTCCTGCTTTTTCTTAATCTGTTCTTCTCTGTTCTTCCCTTTTTCTCTCTTTATCCGTTCTTTCTCTGCTCTTATCCTCTCTTTCTCAAGCTTTTTTGCTCTTCTATCAGCTTCTTTCTTTCTTCTTTTCTTCTCTTTTAGCCTTCTCTTTTCCTCCCCCCTATTTAGTTTCTCTTCAATCTTTTTTCTTTTCTCTTCTTCTTCTTTTTTCTTTGCCTCTTCCTTCAGCTTCTCTTTTGCCAGTTTAAGTTGTTCCTTCTCCCTCTTCTTTCTTTCAAACTCCCCTAGCTTTCTTTTCTTAGCCTCTGCCTTTCTCAAAGCAGATTCATTCATCTTGTCAATTTTCTCTAAAACACTAAGCTCTTCTTTTTTTGAACCGATTACAGCTAACCTCTTCTTGCCCAATGACTCTCTTTTTTTTCTTTCTTCCTCTAATTTAACCAGTAATGAAGGTGGCGGAGGCGGCAATATACTTAGAACATCATCTTTTTTAGAATTTTTCTTAGAACTGTTCTGAGTCTTTCCCTTTTTAGGCTCTGGTTCAGGAGGTAAAGGTAAAGAAGAAGAGTCTTTTTTCTTAAAGAATGAACTAAAAATGCCATGACTAGAGCTATCTTCCTTAGTAGTAATCCTAAACTCACCCCTTTTTATTAAACTTGGAAATGCTTATTTAAAAACCTTTTGTTTTAATCCCCTAATCTGATTATCTTTTCCTTGCTCTTCAGCCCGGTTAAGATTCTAACTCTCTTCTTGAGCAATTTAGAAAAAAACCTGATTATCTCTATATTCGCTTTATTGTCTTCAGCCTTTGCCTTAATATTAACCCTATAAGCCCCCCTATCTGAATCATAGCCAGTAACCTCATTCTTAGGTGAATTTGCCTTAACAATAATCTTAAAACTGCTTTCCTTGATTTCCATAAAACACCGATAAAACATCAGGTATAATAATCTTTCATAACCACTAAATAGTAACTAAAATAGTTAGGTTTATAAACAAGCTTCGTTTCCAAGAGGATATGAGTGAACAAAATTTAAGGGCATTGGTTATAGACGACGAAATAAGCACACGAGATCTATTTCCAAGATTTTTAAATAGATATAGATGTAGTGCAGATGTAGCAGAAACTTGCAAAGAAGGCATCGAAAAATTTAATGTTAATCCTGCATTATATGACTTGGTAGTCACAGACTTAAATCAAACTCCAAGCGGTACTGACATAATACAAGCTGTAAGGACAAGTACTAATCCAAATATACCTGTTTACATAATGACTGGAGGAACAGATTCTCAAGAATTATATGATAAAGCAAAGGAATTGGTTGGAGAAGAAAGATTTATACAAAAACCATTTGACTTTGATTCGATATGCAAAAGAATAACTAAAGAAGCAAAAGAACTAAAATATAAATAACAAACACCAACCCCTTAACTATAATCTCTCCATATATGTTTACACTTAGTGCATTTTAAGAACTTAGTCGCAGGCTCATCAGCTGCCCTTGTCTGCATTTCCCAAAAATGTGCTTCTGAATTATGGCACTTGGGGCAATCAGCTTTCATCTTGGGCAAAGTTTCATACTTTTCCTTATCATGTATAACCTCTACCCCAGCACATTTATCTTTTACAGTCTCTTTCATCTTTCCAGCTTCGCTGTCAGAAGACTTATACCCGCAGGAGCAAGAGCTAATAGTCTTTCCTCCTTCTTTCTTAGGAATCAATATTGAACCGCACTTCTTACAAAATATCATTTTAATCCATTCTTTAATCTTCTACAAATAGTTGATTGATTTAAGTTAAGACTATTAGCAATCTCATATTGTTTATAACCTTTTCGCCTCAATTCAATTATTTTTGGCATTAAATTATCCACTTTTTTTGTTGGTGTCCCATAAAACTTATATTTGTTCAAAACAGTTGCTAATTTTCTTTCTTTCCGCTCAGTGCAGAAACCAATTTTTGAATAAAAGTCTTCTAAAGATTTCCTATCTTGGATAGCTAGTAAGTAAGTATTACTACCCTTTTGTACAGATGCTCGAATACCCATATCTACCAAAAGCTGTTTTATCTCCAGAATGCCCTTTAAATTTTTTGAAGCTAAAGAAATATTTCTTTTCCCAACAGATCCCTGTGAATCTGAGAACCCTTGTATATATTCAGCTTTAACATCTTCTTTTGCTTCTTTGATTGCATTAGGCACTCGCCAATCTTTTTCCCTTAAGCTTACTCCATAACTAATTAGGTCTAATACAGATTGATTTGAATATAGCATAATCTTATGTCTAGGTAACTTCCCATATCCACTTATTTTCTGTAAGTATTGTTTACATGTAAGGCCATACACTTTCTCTAAACTTGCTTTAAATTTAAGAGCAAAATCTTCATCTATAACTTGTAAACCAATCCTATCGGAGCATATATACCCATCTCCCGGTCCTACAACCCCCAAGACAAATGCTTTTTCAGAAGTTAATTTCTCGAAGTTTCCAGTAGGTTCATTCCTAGGTTTACCTCCATAGTAAAGCCAATACGAGATTGAACCTTCCGAAATGTGGGTATATCCATCATTCTGAAGGTTTTGGTATATCCTTCTCCTACCAAATCCTTGTTTCTTTAGACTGATTACTTTTTTATAGGCATCTTGTCTTGTTTTATTATTCATTTTATACCCCTAACTTTAAATAAAATAATAACAAAACTACAAGATGACGAAAAAAACATGTTTACCTCACAACCAACTGTATAATCTCAACAAACCAAATCTTGATATAGCCTAGCAAAGGAACCCTAACAACTGCCTTTCCAAGCAGGTTATCTTCAGGTATATTAGTTTCATCTAAACCAACAGAAGTTATTGAATCTGAATTATGATCTCCTTTTGTCTGGAAATAATACTTTCCATTCAGCTCCCATTCTTTGACAACCCTGTGAATTATTGGGTCTGGCCTTGCGCTCCTAAACACAACTACATCTCCAATCTGTATATCCTTTGGCTTCTTGCCATACAATATCATGATATCTCCTTTATTAAAGCCATTCTTAAACCTAAAATCAGAAAACTCTTCTTGGGTTATATTCCTGGAAACATACCAGCTCTGCTGCGAACTCCACCAATTATTAAAGCTGCCGTCATGCTCCATAGAGCCAGAAACAACAGCTACAATAGGATAACTTGTGCTAAACAAAAGCCCTAATCCAGGATAGACAATAAACTTTATCAGGACAAAAGCAAGGATGATATTTACTATCCAGCTCCATATGCTGTCATCTTCCCAGATAAACCACCACGTTTTCTTTAATGCGCTTTTAACCTTCTTTTTATCCATGGAACAGAACAAAGATAAGAAAAGTATTAAAAAGTTATCGGTTTTAATGTATAGCTATGGAACCAAACAAGAATCCAAATTATTTCGAAGGAACATTACAATTAAGAAACCCAAATGAAGAATGCCTTAACTTCATCAGAAACCAGTTCAAGAACAACCAAAGAGCATGGATAGCCAAAGAAGAATATCATAAGACAGGTATTGATTATTACATCTCTTCAAATAAATTCCTTCTCAAACTAGGCAAGCTCCTAAAGAAATCATTCAAAGGTGAACTCACAATCTCAAGAAGGATATTCACACAACATAAGCTGACAAGCAAGAATGTTTATAGGGTGACTGTTTTGTTTAGGCTAAAAGCTCAGGAACGCTCTGACCTATAATCCTCAACAATCTTATGCAATAAGCTTTTCTTATTCTTCATCTTTTCAAAATCAGCCCTGTCAGCAATTCCAAAATATTCATTCTCCTCTATCTTCACCTCAGCAGAATTGATAAAGATAAAAGGCAGCCTTGACTCTATCTTCTTGCTTACAGGCTTCTTATATAATATAACATGCACCTTATCCTTTATCTCGCTTATTGTCTTATCGCTTACTATATCTGGATCCCTGACTAAAAGCACATCACCCTGCTTAATATTCAGCATATTCCTCTTTTTCTCAAACTCATTTATTCCTAAGTTATCAAGTTTCTTTAGCAGTACACTAGAGCCAATATTAGAAAGAAAATAAAGCAGATTAGTTACCTCACCCCTCATAGATTTTATCTCAAGCTGTTTCTTGTTCAGCTCATTAGCAAAAAACTTTATTCTCCCTTCCTTAAAATCAAGCAAAGACTGCATCTTCTTATCCAGCTGTGACCTGCTTATCTGCTTGAACATATACTCATAATCCCTTTTTATTGCAGTAGTTTTATCCTCTAATCTCTTATTCTGCTCCCTCAGCAAACGTATGTCTTTCTGCGCATCCTTAAACCGCTTATACAATACAAGAAAATCTTTCTCAGTTAGCTTTCTCTCTTCCTTTTCAGGTTTTTCAAAATCTTTAGATTTTGAGATAGGAAAATCTTTGATTTTCTGTTCTTCTATGATTTCAGCAGCATCCTTGATGTTCAGTTCCTTGCCGACAACAAACTCAATCAGCTGGTTTTTTATATTTTCTTTTTTATAATGCTGTACAAAAACATTTATCTTGTTCAACAATGGAGTTAACTTCTTAAGAGCAAATACAGCAGAAGCCAAAGCATCTATCTCATGCTGATTTCCTGTTTCATACTTCCTGACAGCATCCCTCTTCTCGATTACTTTAAGATCATAATCAGGCCCTATGAGTCTTGCCCCAAGCTTAATCGCTAATTTCTCAACAAAACCAGGAGTATACTTTTTATCACCAGCTACAATCAACGGCTTTCCAAGATTAACAATCTCAGAAATCAATGTCCCCATATCAACTTCCTTTTCAGAATGTACTTTAACAAGATTTCCTTCAAAATCGATTGCAGCATATCCTAAAGTTGTTCCCGGGTCAATGCCTATAATTAATAATTGCTTGTCTAACATCTAAGAATAAAGAAATAAAAGGAGTTATAAAAGGTTTTGGAATATTGTCAAAAACCACCCACCATAGACGAGTGGCATAATGAGGTTTGCGAAACAGCAGCAAGGTGGTTTTTGATACTCAGAACTCCACCAATATGCGGTTTTTGAGCACACAGAATTCCACTTCGACCACCAATCACAAATTGGTGGAATTCTGTTGTTTCAAATTACCCATGGATGTTTTTAGGATTCTTAATATAACCCCCCAGATACACCAATGTAGGGCTTATAGTCTCAGCTAACTCATTTTGAATCCACATACGCACCTGCGGAGCAAGTAAATGACCCATCTGTGGAACAGCCTCGCTTACCATATTCAGCTTTCTTCCCCTTCCAGCTAAAACCTGAAAATACTGGTCTCCTTCTTTCCAGCCATCTATTGGTTTAGGCTGCCCTTTTTCATCCAGCTCATAATTTACCCCAAAACATTCGTTAAGTATACCCTGCCACTCTCTCAAAAACCCATATTCACTTTTATCTTGATCTCCCCTCAATCTGCCGTACTCTGCTTGCTTTAAGAATGCATCTAAAGCCATAGCAGATAACGCTATCTCAATATCAGTAAACTGTCTTTTGTCCCTGCTTCCTTTGCCACTAATAGGATTATAAATAACATCTCCTGGATTGAAAAGAAGCGCTACAAGATCATTAGTTGAATAATCCCCCAAGCCTCCAAAATTTTTGCTGCTAACCTCAACATACCCCTGAATACTTTCAGCAAGGCCAACATTATCAATCAGTACCCTAACTGCTGATTCAGGGTCAATAACATGCCCTCTTTCTGCTGTGTCATACTCCCCAATTACAATCCTTCTAGCAGCCTCAGTCAGGTATCTTACTAAGAATCTTTCTCTGAAATCATGAATCTTTCCTGTATTATCATGTCCCTTTTCACTAACATAAAGGGCGCTTATTGCCGGATTAGAATTTTTAGCAATAAACCTTGCTTCCCTTGCTCCGCAATCATAAGCAAATTTTAGGGTCTCGAGGAATGGATTTTTTCCATTAGTAAGAATATCAGGACCTAAGCCGCTTTTACCGCCCACATTAATTTCAATTCCTTTCAAACCTGATTCATAGTACAACTGGCAGGCTGCCCTGTATTGCTCTATAAACTTATAATTTTTTACATATAATGCTCCGCATTCTGCAGTTACGTCTTTTGTTTGGAAAGGGACTCTTCTCTGTTCCAATGCATCAACTTCTGAAGCAAGAGCATCAATTTCAGTTTTAGCTGCTGATAATGATTCTAATGATGCTGCCCAATCATTTCTAAATCCAAAAAATCTTTTCTTTAAAAAAGAGTCTTTCAATCTGATTTGCTCTTCAATTTCACCCATATAGTCATGAATCTTATCTTTAAGTCCTTTCTGCCCATCGGGTCTTGTTAATAAATCATCTAAATTACCATGTAAGTAACCCCCAACCTCAGCATCAAGTTCTTTTCCCCTTTGCTTCTGAGCCATTCGAAATAACTTATAGTTGAATCCTGGAGCATCATTTGCAGAAGCTATTGCTCCAACATCAATTCCTGCATTACTATGTACCTCATTAACAGAATATTCTAATGCTTCTATAAGTGAAGAGCCTAGTCTATATTGTTTGGGCACCGTTTCTCTAGCCTTTCTTCTATTGCCCCCATCTTGATTAATGCCCTGCTCAAGAGCATTCAGTCTTCTGAATAAACTGGTAACAGAATCAGCATACTCTCTGTATGAATCATCAAAATCCTGTTGAGTAACCCCTTTGTCGCTTAACTGCCAGTACGCATTTCGTAATGCAGGTTTAAGGCGTTGTGTGGAATCACTAACCATTCTCCTTATGTATTTTGCAAACTTTAAAGATCCATCTAGATATCTGCGGACTGTTCTTTCAAAAGGTTCTCTGCCAAATTTATTAGGGCTCATTTTGTATCCTTAAACTCATTTATTTGATTGGTTTTCATACTTTTGAACAAGCTTTATCCTAACCTCAACCAAATCCCTTGGCTTTAGTATATTTTCAAATACCTTAGGCAATACAATTATTGATTGACTGCCTTGTTTTGCTATTTGTTTGGTTATGATTAATTCTTGCATTTTATATATCTCTTATATGTTACTACTATATGGTAAATATTACCTATATATAAGCATTGTGAATTTTATTACCCATTTTCAAGTAACATAACATTTATAAGTAAATACTCATTCCTACTCTATATGTACGATTATTTAGAGCTTTTATTATTCATAGCAAAAAAACAAGGATTATTTGGCAGCTTAAAAACATCTACACTTAAGATATCAAAAGAGCTAAACATCCCGCAGCAGACAATAAGCAGAAAACTAAGGGAAATGGAAGATATAAAATTAATCAAAAGAACAGCAAACCCTGCAGGATTGACAATAAGCCTTGACAATAAAGGAAGAGAGTTACTTCAAAAAACATATCGACAGTTAAACTCAATATTCAAAGCAAAAAAGACATCAATCACAGGAACACTCAAAAAAGGATTTGGAGAAGGCGCTTATTATGTTTCACAAAAAGAATATCAAAATCGTTTCAAAGAAAAGCTTGGCTTTGAAGCATATCCTGGCACATTAAACCTAAGCATAAACAAAGAAGAGCTTTTGTTGTTCATCTCAAACTCAGAGCCTGTTAAGATAGAAGGTTTCCAGACAAAAGAAAGAACCTTTGGTTCATTAACCTGCTATAAAGTAAAGATAAAAAACATCGATGCTGCTATAGTAGTTCCTGAAAGGACAAGGCACGAAGAAAGCATGATAGAGCTTATTGCTCCTGTCAACCTAAGAGACAAATTAAACCTAAAGGAAAACGACAAAGTAAAGCTCAGCTAAAAAAGAGGGGGTGTTTGATTGGTGTATTTAATCCAAATAATTTGAAAACTTAAAAGACAAAATTAACAAAACAATGTCAAAAAAAATAGGTATTGCTGATACAATGTTCGCCAGAGTAAATATGTTTGAGATAGTCCAAAAAGCATTAGATGACAGCATGGAACCCGGAATAAAGCTTGAAAGATACACAGTTCCAGGTGTAAAAGACCTCCCTGTAGCCTGCAAAAAACTATTAGAAGAGCATAACTGCGATATTTGCATAGCTTTGGGTATGCCGGGAGATAAACCAATAGACAAAGTATGTGCTCACGAAGCATCGCAGGGATTGATCCAAACTCAATTACTTACTAACAAACACATCATTGAAGTATTTGTCCACCTAGATGAAGGCAAAAGTGAAAAAGAACTTTATGAAATTGTAAAAAACAGGACTTATGATCATACGATGAATACAATAGCCCTGTTAAAAGGAAAAAACGAATTGTCAAAAAAAGCAGGTAAGGGAATTAGGCAGGGAAAAGAAAGTATGGGTGCTATAAAATGAAAAGAAGTCCTATGAGAGAATATACAATAGACGAGCATTTGATTCCATTCAATGATAAAACAGATCAAAAACTACCTCAAGTCCTCGGAGTTAATCTCTTATCTAATGATCCTATTGAATACTTAGTGACATCATGCAATCAACAAAAATTAGGGTGGGAAACTGACTTAACAGGGAAAAGGGTCAACAACCGAGAAATGCTTGAAAGGCTAAGTAGCACAGGACTAAATCATCTTAGGTACAGAAGAATAGAAGATAAAATTGAAGTATATTATAAAGAAAATTGGGAGGAACACTAAAATGACAAACGAAAAATTAGGAATGGTAATATCCGACTACAACGCAGACATAACCCATCTGATGGGTAAGATAGCAGAAGAGCACGCAGAGTTTCTAGGCGCAAAAGTAGCAAAGCTGATAAGAGTGCCAGGAGCATTTGACATGCCATTAGCAGTAAGAAAGCTAGTAGAAAAGAAAGACATTGATGGTGTTGTATGCTTAGGGGCAGTAATAGAAGGAGACACAAAACACGATGAAATCGTAGCGCATAACGCAGCAAGAAAGATAACAGACTTAAGCGTGCAGTCAGGAAAGCCAGTAGCCTTAGGAATTTCAGGCCCAGGCATGACAAGAGCAGACGGCATAAAAAGAATAGAAAGCTATGCAAAGAGAAGCGTTGAAACAGCTGTAAAGATGATTAGAAGGCTGAAGTGATGATTATTTCCCCCAGTATTCCAGCAATTTAAGTATTGCCATAGCATCAACCTTGACACCGTTAATTTCATTTCCCCAGTTTTCAAGGGCATTTAATATGTCAATTGTATCAATGCCGTCGCTGTTCAAGTCAAATATTGGCCTGTCACTAAAACCATCATTATCAACATCTATGGCTGAAAGCGGCTCAAATGAGCCAGTAATCTTACATTGCCCATTTATGCATGAATAGTTGCAGAAAAGATTTCCCATTGTGCATAACGAACCATCACAATCTGAATCTTCCAGGCATGCCCACTTGTTTTCATATAAAGTTTTAAATTTATCATAGGTTTGTATTGATAATAATCCCTCATTGTATAATCCTTCAACCTCATCAAATTCTTCTTTGGCAACAGGTTTTGTATTAACCATATTGTTTTCAATATAATCAGAACAGTCTGATTTTAATTTATTTATTTGAACAAGCACGTTCTCTTGTACATGGATATCAGATAGCTTGAAGCCATTTAATGAGACTTCTGTCGTTGAAGGGTTTACTTCAAATGTGTCTGAGTTGTTTATTGT
>Ga0180007_10001684_pt1 | contig 28543 bp, 23 predicted proteins | sample MM_PC_MetaG_FD_121122 | JGI IMG/M metagenome (GOLD analysis project Ga0180007, IMG submission 121122) | Groundwater microbial communities from the Aspo Hard Rock Laboratory (HRL) deep subsurface site, Sweden - MM_PC_MetaG | ecosystem: Environmental > Aquatic > Deep subsurface > Groundwater... | reverse complement strand
TTTTTTTTGTTCACTCGCCCGAGAGCTCAAAGAACAAGCCATAGCCATCATACTTTCAGGTCTCGGTTGTGATGGTAGTCTTGGCGTACGTGAAATAAAAGCTGCAGGCGGCATGGTAATGGTGCAAAGCCCGCGAAGTTTTCAGCATGACAGAATGTCCATAAGTGCTATTGGCCCTGAGCTCGTTGATTTTCAGCTGACACCAGTGGAGATGGCTACCTCACTGATTTCATATAATATCAGTACCTTCGGCAATGGCGATATTGATTCCCGTAATCCAAATCGGACTGCCGCTTTGTTAAAAGAGGTTTTCATTCTGCTTAAGAATCAGTCTGGACATGATTTTTCGCAATATAAAGCAAGCACAATCATGCGGCGCATTGAACGCCGAATGGCATTTCATCAAATTGCTTCGCTGGAAACCTATCTAAGTTATATGCAACAGGAAAATTCAGAGGCTGACCTGTTGTTTCATGATCTTTTGATTGGTGTAACCAATTTTTTTCGTGATCCTGATGCTTTTGCCGTACTGGAAAACCAGTTTATCCCTAAATTATTCGAGAACAAGAAGAGTGGGGCAGCAATTCGGGTCTGGTGCCCCGGGTGTTCTACCGGCGAAGAAGCCTATTCACTGGCTATTTTGCTTGTGGAATATATGGAAAAACTGAATCAGCGCTTTTTGCTGCAGGTTTTTGCTACTGATATCGAGTTTACCGCTATAACTACAGCAAGGGCAGCTGTCTATCCAGCGAGTATTGCTGCAGATATATCCCCGGACCGCTTGGCCCGGTTTTTTACTATCGAGACGGAATCTGCGGATGGTTCGCCTCAGGCCTACCGTATCAGCAAGAGTATCCGTGATATCCTGATATTTTCCGAACAGGATGTGATAAAGGACCCGCCTTTCTCCAGCCTGGATCTTATTAGTTGCCGTAATCTAATGATCTATCTGGGCAGCAAATTACAAAAGCGTTTGATTCCCCTGTTCAGCTATGCTTTGAATCCCCATGGCCTGCTATTCCTGGGGGCTTCAGAATCTATCGGCGAGCACGTTGAACTTTTTGTCGTGTTGGACCGGAAGGCAAAAATTTATCAAAACAAACATAGTGTGGCGCATGGCCAGGGCTTACGTCAGCGAGCCTTCCCGATGCCTGCGTTGAGAGGAGAGACAGCCATGGCATCTTCAAAAAAGTTGGAGCATAAACGGCCAGAGCATAAAGAACCGTTACGCGAAATCGTCGAACAAACCTTTTTAAAGAAGCTGGCGCCTTCCGGAGCTCTTGTTAATAGTCAGGGCGACATTTTTTATCTGCAAGGCCGCACGGGGATGTATCTTGAGCCGGCTACTGGGGTGGTAGGTGCTTATAACATTCTTAAGATGGCTCGTGAAGGACTAAAGTTGGATCTGACCACAGCTTTATTCAAAGCGGTACAGAACAAAAGCAGTATTTATTGTCCTGGGCTCCTGGTCAAAACAAACGGCCACTTTACTCCAGTAGATCTGAGTATTTGTCCTGCGGAAACAGTTATTGGGGGATCAAATCTACCAGAACTGTATCTGGTTATTCTGCAAGAAGGTAAACTTTGTGAAAGGGATTTAAAAGGTTCTGGAGCTGATTATTTAGAAGGTAGCAGTGAAGATGTTGTCGCCGCACTAAAGAGAGAGCTCGTGGCCAAGGAAGAATATCTCCAGAGTGCAAACGAAGAGCTGGAAACCTCAAATGAGGAGCTAAAGACTTCAAATGAAGAAATGCAGTCCATCAATGAGGAATTACAATCAACCAATGAGGAACTTGAAACCTCGAAAGAAGAGCTACAGTCGGTAAATGAAGAATTGGCTACCGTCAACGCTGAACTACAGGCCAAAGTTCTAGATCTGTCGATGGTCAATAATGATATGAATAATTTGTTGTCGGGAACTGGCATAGCTACTGTGTTCGTTGATTTTCAATTAAAAATTCTTCGTTATACTCCTGCGGTCAAGGAGATTATAAATCTGGAAAAGGGCGATGTAGGTCGGCCCATCAATCATTTTGTAATCAACCTTGTAGGCTATGCAAGCTTGATTGAGGATATTCAGTCGGTATTCAATACCTTGGTTTCAAAGGAAATTGATGTTCAGACTGCAGCCGGGAAATGGTTTACCTTGAGGATTTTACCTTACCGAACTATAAACAATGTAATTGAAGGCGCAGTAATTACTTTTGTGGATATTACCGAACGCAAGCAGTCGGAAGAAAGAATAAAGGCGGTTCTTGCCGAAAAGGAATTAATCCTCAAGGAGGTTAATCATCGTATTAAAAATAACATGCATAGCATGAAAAGCATGCTAATGCTGCAGGCCGCGAAAATAACAGATTCTTCCGTCGTATCAGTGCTTGAAGATGCAGGGAAGCGGATGCAAAGTATGGAGATTCTCTATGACAAGCTATATCAGTCAGCAAACTTTTCAGAATTGTCGATTAACGCCTACCTGCCCTCATTGGTAGATGCTATAATCAGCAACTATCCTTATGGCGATTCAGTAATAGTCGAAAAAAGTATTGACGATTTTACCCTTGACGCGAAACGTTTACAGTTACTGGGTATCATTGTCAACGAGTTGTTGACGAATATCATGAAGTATGCATTTAAGGATGTAACAAAGGGGGTTATCACCGTTTCTGTGAAGCTTTGCGAGGAACAAGTTACTGTTACTGTTCAGGATAATGGTGTCGGCATACCTCTCCCCGTTTTTTCGGACAACTCGTCAAACTTCGGGCTGACTATGGTTAATGTACTTGCAGAGCAATTGAATGCAACTATCCGTATTGAGTGCAATGGTGGGTCAAGAATTATTTTGTCATTCAAATTGTGAAAACCGGCTGTCCGCTTCCCTACAGTCCGGCCGGTATTACCAGAATGGCGAAATATTGCAAAATAACGCCGGCAATTACAAAGGCCTGCCACAAAGAATCGGCAAAGGGCGAGTTCGGCCGGTTTTTGAACACTAAAGCCAAAAGGTACATGGCCGCTGCCGGAACCAGCCAGAGGAAGCTGATCTCGCCCAAGCGCTGCCTGATCGGCTCAAAAAACGGCATTAATACAAAAAACAGCAGATAGCCAAAGCTTACCGCATAGCGCCGGAACACCCCGATGATGGTCAGGTACAGTAAAAAACCGCTTACTGCATAAAACAGCGTCATGCCCAGCAATAACCAGCCCCAAAATCCGCTTAAACTGGATAGCATAAAGGGCATGTAAATGCCGGCTGGCAGAAAAAAAGTTCCGGCTTCTTCCAGTGCCCGCAGGGTTGGCCGCGGTTTGCGCAGGCTTAAAAAGGAATGCAGGGTAGAAATTACAAAACGATAAATAGTGACCCCGCCAAACAGCGAAATACCGACTACATAAGCAGCCGGTGCTGTTCCGGCCGCGGCTGCCGAACCGGCCATCACAATAAGCGGAACCAGGCCACCGATGGTAAGCAGCGAAGCCAGCCCGTTAAGGCTGCCGTTGGCAATACGCACGCTCGCAGAAAGGTTTGCAGTATGTACGGTGGCGTTTTTTTGCATTTGCATAGAGACCAAGTATAACGCAAAAAATATCTGTTGTATATTGCCCGTCAGCGCCAGCTGTGCTACAAGTAGCTATGAATTTTTCAGCCCACAAGAAAATCCGGTTGGCCGGCCGCCTGCTGGTATTGCTGACGCTGCCAGCATTGCTGGGATTGCTTGCATTGCCATTTTCCTGCAGTCCGTCGGCCAGACAGGGCGCTTCGCCTTCCGCTTCCCTGCCGGACCAGTCTGGCGCCGAACCGGCTTCGACTGCTGTGTTGCCTGAATTATCCGCCGCCGACCGTCTCTACAATGCGGCTGCTGAACGTACCGCCACCCTTACAGTGCGCCAGCTGGCCGGCCAGCTGCTAATGGTCGGTCTGCCCGACACCGGTCAGCTTTCCGCCGCCAGCACAAAGCACCTGCAGGATTTACAGCCCGGGGCAGTGCTGCTCTTCCGTTACAATCTGCCGCGCGGGGTGGAGGCTATTCAGAGTTTTATCCAAAGCATCAGCACGGCTCAAGGCCTGCCGCCATTCATAAGTATAGACCATGAAGGCGGCCTGGTTTTCCGCTTTGCCGACGAAGTGACCAGGCTGCCGGCCGCACAAACCCTGGGCAAGCGCAGCAATGCCGCTGAGCTGGCTGCCTTAAGTGCCGGCATAGCCGCCAGCGAGCTGAGCGCCCTGGGCTTTACCCTTAATCTGGCTCCGGTTACCGAAGCCGCGGCCGGCCCGGCCGCGGGCTTTCTGGGCAGCCGGGCCTGGTCCGATCAAGCCTATACTGCAGCTCGCCTGGCCTCTGTTTATGTGCAGGCTGCTCAGGATGGCGGGAGGAGCTCAGCTGACGCTAGTCTGGCCTGCGCGGTAAAGCATTTCCCTGGTACTGCCGAAGCCGATCCCCATCAGGCACTAGCCAGCCTCGGTGGTGATCTGGCCCATATCGATACGAATTTCCTGCAGCCGTTCAGCCTGGCCTTGGCTGCCGAACCGGCTGCCGTTGTCCTGTCCCTGGTGGTGGTGCCGGCCCTGGATGCAGAACGGCCGGTGCTGTTTTCGCCTGCTGTGGTCCAGGATCTACTTAAGCAGCGGCTGGGTTATCGCGGAATCGTACTCTCCGACGACATCGTCATGAAGGCTCTGGCCGGCAGCGGCAGCCTGGCCGACCGGGCCTTGCTGGCCCTGGAAGCCGGTGTGGACATGATCATGATCAGCAGCCTGGCCGATGCACTGCTGGTCCGCGACCAGATCAGTGCCGCGGCGGAAAGCGGCCGGCTGCCGCTGGCCCGTCTGCAGGACGCCGCCGCCCGGGTGCTGGCGCAGAAGCTGCGTTTCGGTCTGCTGCAGGCCGACGGCAGCTCCCGGCTGGCAGAATTGCCCTCAGCGGAAGTAGTTCGATCCTTGGTCGCTGAAAACAGGGCCGGCTTAAGCGCTGCTCTGGCCGCGCCCTGATCAAATCCATACCGGCCGGCAGCCTGTGGTCACTATGTATGCTTTGTCAAACCTAAAAACGTATAAAAAGGCACAAACTATGCCGATGATCTTTACATGAACCGGGTGATTGTTAGTTATAAAGCCTGTGCCGGCCTTTTTGCCGCCTGCCTGGCCTTGTTAAGCCTGCTGCCGCTAGCCTCCCAGGATCTGGGCATCAGCCCGGTGGATCTGCGCATCGAACAGCGCGCAGACGGCGGTTATCACCTGTATATTCGCGCCAAACCCGGCGTGGGCAGTGTATTGCTTACCGAGACCACCAAGGATCCACAGGGGCAGGCCGACAACTACGCCTATCGTGCCGAAAGCTGGAACCAGTATAACGGTAGTGAGCAGCGCATTCTGGACGGTGAGTTTATTCCGGCGGACAGCGGACTGTTTTTCCTTATCGATTCCACTCCGGAGCCGGACAGCCAGTTCGGGTCGGCCTTTCATATTTTTATTCCCTGGGTGGTTGAATGGGGTTATAGCTGGACGCGAAATGGACGTACTTTTCTGGCCGACGGCACCTTTATCAATATCCGCAGTTTTACTCAGCCCTATGCCGATTACAGCGGCGAGTTCCTGGACAATCCGTATCAGATTTCGGTAACCCAGCGGCCCTTCGAGCGTCCGCCCGCGCCAGTTGCGCCACAAGCCCTGATTGCGCCAATTCCGCCGCCGCAAACGCCGGTGGCCGAACCAGCAGCTGAACCGGAAGCAGTGGTGGTGCCTGAACCGGAAGCGCCAGAGCCGCCGCAAGCCGATGCGTCAATTTTTATGCAGTCCACCCTGGACGCCTTTACCGATATTGCCGAGAGTAACGACGGCAGTATCCAGTATTCCTGGGGCACCGAAGACATCGTGCCGCGCCTGGCTCGGCTGATCGATACCGTACCCGGAGACAGTCTGGATCTGGTTATCTGCATCGACACGACCGCATCAATGGAGGATGATATCGACGCCCTGCGGGCACTGCTGCCCGACATGATCCGGGAAAAAACCGCGCGCTTCCGTAATTTCCGCCTGGGCCTGGTTACGTACAAAGATTATTTCGAGGAATATGTGGTGCAGAAGCATCCGTTTACTTCTGCCTTGGCCACGTTTGTAAATTCGCTGAACCGCATTCGGGTGCGTGGCGGGGGCGATATTCCCGAGGCGGTCTATGAGGCCCTGTACGAAGGTTTGACCGGCTTTGACTGGCTGGCGCCTGAGCGCATGATGGTTCTGATCGGCGATGCGCCGCCGCACCCGATTCCGCGCGGGCGAATCAGCAAATCCACCATCGACACACTTTCCAAAGCGCTGAAGGTACAGATAGATGTTATCATCTTGCCCCACTAAAATGCAGTTCATAAAAAACTGTTTACAAGCCGGCTGTATACCGGTTACACTCGTTATGCTGCAAATACAGAACAAGGAGCCGGCCAGGTGAAGTGTGCACCGAAATTGCATAATTTGAACAGTGTACACTGCCGCATTTTGCCTGTCCTTGCTGTCCTGCTGCTTTGCGGGCTGGCAGGCTGTGCACCCGGCGGTGGGCTGGATGTATCCGGGCTGCTTGCAGTACCGGCTGCAGCAATAGATGCCGCTGACGGGGCTGCCGGCGGAGCTGCGGACAGCAGCGATGAGGCCGCCCAGACCGGCAGTGTGGATTTCAGCGAAATGGCCGAAATTGATTCTCTGTCCGGACTTGAACTGCCGGCCGAAGAAGCACCACCGGACGAAGGCTTGTTTTACCGTGCCTACAAGGTGGTGGCCGGCGATACCATCTCGGATATTGCCGAAAGCTACGGCGTTACCACCGACAGTATAATTACCTTTAACGACGTAACCAATGCGCGTGGCCTGCAGATCGGTACCCTGCTCAAGATACCCAACATGAACGGCATCCTGTATAAAGTTAAAAGCGGCGATACACTTTCTTCACTTGCCAACAGTTATAAGATTTCACTGGACCGCACGGTGGAGCTGAATGGTCTGGAAGGTGACCAGCTAATCGCCGGCACCCGGATCTTCCTGCCTGATGCCCGCTTGTCCAGCTTTACTCTACGCGAGATAAACGGCGACCTCTTCGCCTGGCCGCTGCGTAACTACATAACCAGCTGGTATGGCTGGCGCAATGATCCCTTTACCGGCAGACGGGCCTTCCACACCGGTATCGACATTGGCGCTCCCACCGGAACCGCGGTACGTGCGGCCATGGAGGGACGGGTAAGTTCCACCGGTACTTCTACTGTTATGGGTAATTACATAATCATCAGTCATCATTCCGGTTATTCTACCCTCTATGCACATTTGTCCAGTATCGCGGTAAAGCGCAATGCCTGGGTGGGCACCGGAACGATAATCGGCCGGGTAGGCAATACTGGCTACAGTACCGGTCCACATCTGCATTTTACGGTGCGCAAGAACGGCTATACCCTGAATCCAATGACCTTATTGCGCTAAATGCGCCACTCTGGTGCCGGTCAGCCTATTTGACAGTTGACCTTTTTTCAGTTACCATACAGTCAGCATGAAAAGCCTCTCGGGTATTCCAGCATCGTCCGGCATAGCGATAGCCAAGGCTTTCGTTTTCCTCGACGATGACGAGCCAATAATCCCCCGCTATTCGATCGGCGCCACGGAGCTGGCAGCGGAGTGGGAGAGGTTTATGGTCGCCCTGGAACGGGCCCGCGAAGACATTGTCGCCTTGCGTGATCGGGCCTTGCGCGAGATGGGCGAGGAACATAGTGCCATTTTTGACGCCCACCTGATGATGCTCGAAGATATCGACCTGATGGAGAATATCGAAGCCAGCCTGAATGACAGTCTGCTCAATATCGAATGGGTGCTGCACCAGTATTCCATGTCGGTGGTAAAACAGCTGGAAAGCCTGAGTGACCCGCATTTTCAGGAGCGGTCGGCCGATGTGCACGATATTACCCATCGTATTCTGAACCATCTGATGTTCCGCGAACGCTTCTCGCTGGCTGATCTGCCGGATGATGTTGTGCTGGTAGCCTATAATTTACTGCCCTCGGACATGATTTCCATGAACCGGCAGCGGGTAAAGGGTATTGTAATGGATGCCGGCGGCAAGACCAGCCACACGGCAATTCTGGCCCGCGCGTTCGAGATTCCGGCGGTACTGGGCCTGGCCGGCAGTGTCCGCAGCATTCGAAATGGCGAGATGGTTGTGGTTAATGGCCAGTCCGGCCAGGTTATCATCGAACCTGATACTGACACCCTGGTCCGCTACGAGAACGTGCGTGCCAGTCTGCTTGCCCGTAATAGCGATCTGGCGGCTTTTGCCAAAATGCCGGCCTTAACCAAAGACGGTCAGGCAGTAATCCTGAAGGCCAATATAGAGGTGCCCGAGGAGACCGAATCGGTTCTGCGTCATGGTGCCCATGGGATCGGACTGTTCCGCTCCGAGTTTCTGTTTCTGCAACCGGGGAGGGCTCCTTCCGAAGAGGACCAGTTTAGCGCCTATCAGCGCGTTCTGACCGCGATGGAAGGCAAGCCGGTTACCATCCGCACCCTGGATGTCGGCGGCGACAAGGTTGTTCCGGATATGGCCATGGCGGCGGAGAAAAACCCCTTGCTGGGATGGCGGGCTATACGATATTGCTTGTCCGATACCGAGATGTTCCAGAATCAGCTGCGGGCCATCCTGCGGGCGTCGGTGTATGGCGATGCGCGCATCATGTTTCCCATGATCTCCGGTCCGGACGAACTTGATGCCGCTTTGCATGCATTGGCCAAGGCAAAATCGGACTGCCGCAAGCTGGGCCAGTCTTTCCGCGAGGATATTCCGGTCGGTATCATGATCGAAATTCCCAGTGCCGCCCTGATAGCCGACCTTCTGGCTCCTAAAGTCGACTTTTTCTCGATCGGTACCAACGATCTGATTCAATATACAATCGCGGTGGACCGCGGCAACGAGCGGGTAGCCTATCTGCATGAACCCTTCCATCCGGCGGTGCTGCGTCTGATCCAGAAGGTTATTGCCGATGGTCATGCCGCCGGCATAAGTGTGTCGATGTGTGGTGAAATGGCCAGTGATCCGGCGGCGGCCGTCGTACTGCTTGGTCTGGGCCTGGACGAATACTCGATGTCCGCAGCATCGGTTCCGCTCATCAAGCGGGTGCTGGGGGCAGTAAGTCTAGCAGAAGCCCGCAGCATAGCCGAAGCCGTCATGAAAATGCCGTCGCACAGCCATATCGATACGTATCTGCGCGGGCGGCTGGATTCGCTCGAAATTCAGGAATAACCATCACGAACGGCTCAATGAGCCGGATCTTTACCAGAACCAGGAAATTACGGATGAAAGACAAAAAGGCTCCCGCTCGGGCAGCCAGAAAAGCCCCGGCTGTAAAGCGCCGGGAAGCTCGGGATCTTCAGGAAGATACCGAAGAAGAACTGCAGAAGGACCAGATCAAGAAGACCTGGTCCGGGCTGCCGGTAATAGCTGTAGCCGGCCGGCCGAATGTCGGCAAGTCTACCTTATTTAACCGCATGCTGCATTCACGGCGCTCCATAGTGGATCCGACGCCCGGTGTTACCCGAGACCCCATCGAGGCACAGTGGCAGCCGGACAGTAGCGACATGCCGGTGCTGCTGGTGGATACCGGCGGCCTTAAGCTGGAACGCGACAGTATGGACAGTCTGGTAGCCGAGAAAAGCTGGCAGCGCATCGCCGAGGCCGATCTGGTGCTGTTCCTGGTCGATTGCATGAACATTACCCCCGAGGATGAAGAATTCGCGGTGCAGCTGCGCAAGTATACCGAAAAAACCATACTGGTGGTAAACAAGGCCGACGGACCGGAGCGCGATGCCGCTGCCTGGAACCATGCCGGTTGGGGGTATAAAAAAATGATATTTGTTTCGGCCGAACATGGCCGCAATATCGGCGAACTGGAAGACCTGATTGTAGAAAACCTGGACTGGTCAAAAGCCGAGTGCACTTCGGACGAGCATACCGATATCCGCATCGCCATCATGGGCAAGCCCAATGTCGGCAAGTCTACCCTGCTCAACCATCTGCTGGGCGAGGAGCGTTCTATTGTCTGCGATATGCCGGGAACAACCCGCGACGTTGTCGAAGGCCATTTCGAACGCAAGGGGCGGCAATTTACCATCCTGGATACCGCCGGCATCAGGCGTAAAGGAAAAGTTACCGAAAACGTCGAGTATTATTCGGTAAACCGCGCCATAAAAACTCTCGACCGCGCCGATATCGTCATTCTTATGATAGATGCGGTTGAAGGCTTGTCCGAGCAGGATAAAAAAATAGTAAAGCTGGCTACCGATAAAGGCCGCGCCGTGCTGTTTACCCTTAATAAATGGGATAAAATGCCTACGGTTAAAAATACTTTCGAGGCCTCAAAAGACAAGTTGCGCTATTTTTTCGGCCAGATGGCCTATGCTCCGGTTCTGCCCTTGGCTGCCAAAGAAGGCGAAGGCGTGGACAAACTGCTGAATACCTGTGTAAGCCTTTTCGACCAGCTTACCCGGCGTATAGAAACTTCACGCCTTAACAAGGCGGTGCGCGAGTGGGTAGACCAGAATCCGCCGCCGGCCAGCCATGGCGGCCGCTTTAAGCTGCGATACGCCGTGCAGACCGGAACCAACCCGGTGGTCTTCAGCTTCTTCATCACCAAACCGGACGCCATCAATGACACGTATATCTCGTTCCTTAAAAACAAGATCCGCTCCGAACTCGGCTTCCAGAACGTGCCGCTGCAGCTGGACATGAAGGCTTCGCGCAAACGTTTTGAGGATCTTGAGAAAAAGAGCTGAGCGCCATGAACAGGCTGCCCGACGCGGATGGCTTATACAGTACCGGTGCTGTAGTCCTGCTGCTGGGCATACCTGAACATGTTCTCCGCTATTGGGAGCGTACTTTGCTGCTGCTGCATCCGCAGCGCAGTTTCGGCCGGAGGCGCTACTCGGACAGTGAAATAGCCCTGCTGTTCCGGGTGCGTCATCTGGTGCGCGATCGCGGCCTGGGCCTGGAATCCGTTCAGTCGCGGCTGATTGCCGAAGGTTCTGGCGGCCGGGCCGAAACGGCCGCTCGTTTTGCCGAGATCCGGGTAGAGCTTATTCGCTCCTGGTTTGCCGCGCACGAGTTGCGCCGGCATGCTTCCCGCATACTGGGTCCGGAACCTGTGTCAGCGCAACAAACTGCACAACCGCCGCAAGCAATGCAGCCGGGGCAACCAACATAGTTACCGCTGTAATCTGAATTGTAACTTCGTCCCCTCCTGGCGCAGCAGCGACTATATCTGCCGCACTATCCGCACTATCCGCTCTATCGCAGTTTTTCTTGTGTTTTCGGCAAACAGCCTGTACACTGTAAAAAAGACAGAAAGCTGCGGACCGGGTACTTAGCCCGGTTTGGAAGCTTAAGTACAACATACAGGGGAGGCTGCAATGCCCTTACACGCTCTTGAACCAAAAGCGCTCTGGTCACACTTCGCCGCTATTTGTGGTATCCCAAGAAAAAGTGGGTGTGAACAAGCTATTGGCGAGTGGCTCCTGCTGCGTGCCCATAGTTGGGGCCTGGAGTCCTCTCGCGATGACGTGGGAAATATAATCATTCGCAAAAAAGCCAGTGCCGGCTGCGAACAATGGCCTGGAGTAATCTTGCAGGCCCATATGGATATGGTCTGTCAGGCGCGTCCCGGAATTGCGCATGATTTTGCGGTCGACCCAATACACCCGCATATACCGGAAGAGCGCCCTGAATGGCTGTATGCCCGGGGCACTACGCTAGGCGCGGATAATGGTATCGGCATGGCGGCAATTCTGGCGGTACTAGAATCCGCTACGCTGCAGCATGGGCCACTGGAAGCTTTGTTTACAGTAAATGAAGAAGACGGCATGACCGGTGCCCGCGGCCTATCCGCTGCTAGTCTGCATGGTACCTACCTGCTTAATCTGGACAGTGAAAATATGGACGAACTGACTATCGGCTGTGCCGGGGCCCTGCGCTGCACTATTGTCATGGAAACCAGCTTGGTTGCGCCCGGGCAGGGACTGGCCTGGTACGAACTCAAGGTTTCTGGTCTGGCCGGCGGGCATTCGGGTATCGATATTGCCAAAGGCCGGGGTAACGCCAACCGTGCCCTGGTACGCCTACTGTTGGCCGCGCCGCGTAAGCTGCAACTGGCCACCATGCAGGGCGGCACCGCTCTTAATGCCATCCCGCGTGAGGCCACCGCCCTGTTTGCCGTTCCGGCCGCAGAAGAAGCCTTTTTGGCTACGGCTCTGGAGGCCGCCGCGCTGGAGCTGAGCGCCGAGCTGGCCAATGGCGACCCGGCTTTCCAGTGGCAGCTGAAGCGTACCGCTGCCGTCGGCAGCCTGCTTCCGGAGCACGAAAGCGGCCGGCTGCTGGATCTGATACACAAATTGCCCAACGGCCTTATCGCCATGGAAAGCGAGCTTGCCGACGCTATCCGTACTTCGTTGAATTTGGGCATCATGAGTCTGGCTGCCCGCGGTACTACTGCCGCCCATGCCGAGCTTTCGGTAATGATACGCAGTTCCAGCGAGTCTGAGAAAAATAGCCTGGCTGAAACATTAACGCAGCTGAGCCATGCTGCCGGAGCTGAACTGCGCCGCGGCAACAATAATCCGTCCTGGCAGCCGGAACGTGCCAGTCCACTAGTGCAGAAGGCCGAGGCTGTGTACCGGCAGGTCTTCGGCAGTGCGCCCCGTATAGCCGCCACGCACGGTGGTCTGGAGTGCGGCTTGTTCCGTCCCCTGTATCCAGAGTGGCAGATGATTTCGTTCGGCCCGGACATTCAGGCTCCGCATTCGCCGGATGAATGTCTGCACATACCCAGTGTAACCCGTTTCTGGGATTATCTGGCAGCGCTGCTGGCTGAATTGCGCTGAACTGATAAAAAAACGGCAGGCGCGTTGTTCGTGCCTGCCGTTTCATAGTTGAGTTACTGTAGTAGGCCTGCTTACGACATAGCTATTTTTTCATTGATGTAGGTCTGCAGAACCTTGCCGATAAATGAGCGCAGTTTACGGCGTTTTTCTTCATTAAAGCTGCTTGGCTCAAACATGGTAAGCCGGAAGGGGCCATGGTCGACATCTTCGCGTGCGCCGACAACAATGCCGTTTACCAGAAAGCGCATGCCGCGCAGACTCAGTTGTATGTCTATCAGCCGGCTGTGCAGAACCGGAGCGTTTCCGTCCTGAAAATAGGTGGCCATGCCGGCTATGCTCAGGTCGATGATGCGCCCGCGGCTTAGTTCGCCGTTAACCTTGCAGTTGAATTCGGCCGAATCCGGCGGACACTGCACCCGAACATATTTGCGGCGGCCACGGGCCTCGTTGGCCTCCAGGGTCTTCAGAAGGATTTCCGCTGTCTTGGCTGCTCCCAGCTTAAGTACAATAAAACCGGCATTAATACCGATATCCATCAAGTAGGTGTTGCGCTGGTCATCATTGCCCAACATGGTAAAGACGCCGACGCCGACGCCGACAGTGAGTTCGTCATCGCGCAGTTTTTTTATCCAGTTGCGCCACAGACCTTCGTCATCCCCTTCGTCAATATTGACGAAGACCATGCATTCAGGATCTTTGCGTATATAACGGGCAAGCCGTTCATGGTCGCGGGTTGTGTATACTTCATATTCGGCTTCGGCCAGTATCGCCATTACCTCATCAATAACTGACGGCGGGTTCAGGAAAAACACTTTTTTCCCGAAATTGTTGTGCTGTTCTTCCATAACATAGCAGGATACGCCACATAGATTTAAAATTCAAGCTTCTTTTAGGCTGAGACTAGAGTTTTTAGACATTTATTTCTGGCAAGTGGGAAGCAGTCTATAAATCGGTTGTTTCCCGCTTGCCGGCCCTTACGCAAGATTATAGCCGACTGGGCTTAATCCGCAGGCTTTCACCAGAATCAGTCGCGCGGTACTTCTTTCCAGTTGCGTGCCGCCTGGGCCATCTCGATATAACGCTGGTTGTTGTGTTTCAGCTGGGCGGCTTCGTCCGCTGTAAGCTGGCGCACTACCTTCGCCGGACTGCCGACTATCAGGCTATTGGGTGGAAATTCCTTGCCCTGGGTGACCAAGGCTCCGGCCCCGACTATCGAACCTTTGCCGATGCGGGCCCTATCCAGAATGATAGATCCCATGCCGATCAGGCAGTCATCCTCTATTATACAGCTGTGCAGGATGGCGCTGTGCCCTACCGTTACATGTTCGCCTACCAGGCAGGGCGAGCCGGTTTCGATATGTACCACCGTGCCGTCCTGAATATTGCTGCCTTTGCCGATACGTACCTTGCCGATATCGGCGCGTATAGTTACGTTAAACCAGACCGAACTGTCTTCGGCCAGCTGTACATCGCCGGCAACTTCGGCATTCCAGGCTACAAAAACTTCAGGATGAATATCCGGCTGCTTGTCGCCGATTGCGTGTATCATTGTATCCTCCATCAAATTTTCCGGTTGTAGCAGGGTGACCAAGGTGACGAGGAACTTGTCACAACCGGCGTTATACCCTGCAGTATGCCCGTAAAATCCCGCCGGCGCAAGTATTTCCGGTGTCTCCGGCGGTCTTCGTTCCTGTTTTCTTTCGGGGTTTGTGTGGAGTATTTTGATGTTGCCAAAGCTTGCTCCGGGTGCTATTATTGGCTGATATTCGGCCTGTTGCTGCACTCAGGAGGCTTCATGAACGACGATCCGCTTCGCCTGATTATTACCGGCGGCACCTTCGATAAACATTACGACGAGCTTAAAGGCGAGCTTACCTTCAAGGAATCCCATCTACCGGAAATCATCAAACAGGTGCGGATAGTCAGCGAGGTGCAGTTTCAGCTGCTGCAGCTTATCGACAGCTTGCAGATGACCGAGGATCACCGCAAACTGATCCTGCAGGCCTGTACCGAAGCGCCAGAACACCGGGTAGTCATTACCCACGGCACCGACCGCATGGCTGAAACTGCCCGTTATCTGGGACCGGCTGGGCTGAATAAAACAATTATCCTGGTCGGGGCCATGATCCCCTATAAAATTTCCGGTTCTGATGCCTTGTTCAATCTGGGTTCGGCTTTCATGGCCGCCCGCCTGCTTCCGCCCGGTGTGTATGTGGCCATGAATGGTCGCTGTTTCCCCTGGCAGGATGTGCGCAAAGACTATGAACGCGGTGTGTTCCGCCCGATCGAAGAAGATGCAACAGTCAGTAGCAGTCAGTAGCCTTTTACACACTTTTTTTTACCTCGATTGTAGAAAATTATTGATTTTTCTTTCTTTACACTCAAAATCAATCTATACTGGTAGTGGGAGTTATAAAACATGCCTCTAGATTTGGCGGAAGTTCATCAGATTATCCAGATTGATTCCGAGCTGAACAAGATTCGCGATTACGACATGTTGCTGGAACGCATCCTGTTCGAGGCCCGCCGGGTAGTAAATGCCGATGCCGGTTCTATTTATGTAAAAGAAGCCGACCAGATCGCCATAAAATACGCTCAGAACGATACCAAACAGAAACGCCTGCTCCCGGGCGAAAAAGAAGTCTATCCGCTGTTTAAAATACCCATCGACGACAAGTCCATCTCCGGTTATGTTGCGATGACCGGAGAGTCACTGCGCCTGGACGATGTCTACCACTTGCCGGAAGGTTGTCCCTTTAGCTATACCACCAAGTACGACGAGGAATCCAACTACAAGACTACTTCCATGCTTACCGTGCCGCTGAAAACCCAGAACAACAACGTGCTGGGCGTAATCCAGATCATCAATGGGCGCGACAAAGACGGTAATGTTGTAGCTTTTACCAAGGATGACGAGGCTCTGGTCAGCCATTTTGCTTCCAATGCCACGGTGGCCCTGCAGCGTGCCTACATGACGCGAGCCATGATAATCCGCATGATACGCATGGCCGAGCTGCGCGATCCCAAGGAAACCGGTGCGCATGTAAACCGGGTGGCCGGTTATTCCGGTGAAATCTACGAACACTGGGCCTATAAACAGGGGCTTCCGGCTAAAGAAATTGCTAAAAATAAGGACAGCTTTAAGCTGGCGGCCATGCTGCACGATGTCGGCAAGGTGGCCATCTCCGACCTTATTCTTAAGAAGCCGGCCCGCTTTACACCTGAAGAATACAAAATTATGCAGACGCATACCTGGGCCGGTGCCCGCCTCTTCGACGATCCCCAGTCGGATCTGGACGGCATCGCCGCCGATGTGGCACTGACCCACCACGACGCCTGGGATGGCAGCGGTTACCCCGGCTGGGTGGATCCGGCTACCGGCGAAGCCCAGAAGGTGGATGCCGAGGGCAAGGTGCTGCCGCGTAAGGGCGAAGAAATTTCAGTGTATGGTCGTATTGTGGCGGTTGCTGATGTTTTTGATGCCCTTATCTCCAGCCGGGTGTACAAACAGGCTTGGACCGAAGAGAAAGTGTTGGAAGAAATGCAGTCGATGTCCGGTACTAAGTTTGATCCGGAAATTCTCAATATATTCTTTGAAATATATCCACGCATACAACAAATACGCCAGCGTTACCCCGACCTCTCACATGAGTAAGCCAGATTTTCGGAATTCTTGACAGCTGCTGTCTCATAAGCAATAGTATGGTAGTGTAGCAGCGTTGTTTTACCGCCGAGATTCTTGTTGCCGAATTCGCGGAAGTGTATTATAGTGGACAAACTTTTCCGCTATTCCGGAAATCATTGACCTTTGTTTTCTAAATAGCATACATATTGTCGTCGTCAGCTGCGATCACCGCTTGTTTATTGCATCGGGGCTGCTGCGTCGACCCAGGAGGATCCATGGAACATGTCGTGGAAATGTTGAACATTACCAAGGCTTTCCCGGGTATCATTGCCAATGATGACATCAGTATTCAGCTGCGTAAGGGTGAAATTCTTGCCCTGCTGGGCGAGAATGGCGCCGGTAAATCGACGCTGATGAGCATCCTCTTCGGCCTGTATACTCCGGATGCCGGCCGCATACTAGTGCGCGGCAAAGAAATCCAGATTGCCAATCCCAATGTTGCCAACGAATTGGGTATCGGCATGGTGCATCAGCACTTTAAACTGGTACATAATTTTACCGTAACCGAAAATATCATTCTGGGTATGGAGCCGAAAAAAGGTCCCTTCCTGCAGACCAGGGACGCTGCTGAGAAAATCCGCCAGCTGTCCAAACACTATGGCCTGAATGTGGATCCGGACGCAAAGATCGAGGATGTTTCGGTGGGCATGCAGCAGCGTGTCGAAATCCTGAAAATGCTGTACCGCGACGCCGAGGTGCTCATTTTTGACGAGCCGACCGCTGTACTTACACCACAGGAAATCATCGACTTGATGAAGATCATGCGCAACCTCATCAAAGAAGGCAAGTCTATCATCCTGATCACACACAAGCTTAAGGAGATCAAGGAAATTGCCGACCGCTGTACGGTTATCCGGCGCGGAAAGGTTATCGGTACCGTGGATGTTGAGGCTACCACCAGTGCCCAGATGGCCGAGATGATGGTAGGCCGACAGGTCAGCTTTACCGTAGACAAGCCTGACCAGGCAGCCGGCGAAGTAGTGCTGGAGCTTAAGGATCTGCGTGTGCAATCGTCGCGCAAGACAGAAGCCGTAAAGGGTTTCAGCCTGCAGGTGCGTTCCGGCGAGATACTGGGCCTGGCCGGCGTGGACGGCAACGGCCAGACCGAACTGGTGGAAGCCCTTACCGGTCTGCGCAAGGTCGAGTCCGGGTCAATCCTGTTTAAAGGCAAAGATGTTACCAATCTTTCCATACTGCATCGTATTCGCGAGGGCATGGCGCATATCCCCGAAGATCGGCAGAAACGTGGTCTGGTTCTCGACTATACCATGGAAGAAAACATGGTGCTGGAGATCTATGGTTTGCCGCCCTTTGCCAAATACGGGTTTCTGAACAAGCCCGAGATCCGTAAGTATGCCGAAAAGCTGATGAACGATTTTGACGTGCGCGCCGGCGAAGGTCCTCTGGCCATGGCCCGTTCGCTTTCCGGCGGAAATCAGCAGAAGGCCATCGTCGGACGCGAAGTAGCCCATGACCCCGATTTGCTCATTGCGGTGCAGCCTACCCGCGGTCTTGATGTCGGTTCGATCGAGTACATTCATAAACGTCTGGTGGAGCAGCGCAACAACGGAAAAGCTGTTCTGCTGGTTTCGCTGGAGCTGGACGAGATCATGGATCTGTCCGACCGCATCGCGGTTATCAGCCATGGCGAGCTGACCGGCATCAAGATGCCCAAAGAAACCAACGAAGCTGAAATCGGTCTGATGATGGCCGGTGTAAGCGAAGGAGCGCAGGCGTGAACCGATCAAGAGATATTTTTACCGCGCTAATGGCGGTTTTTCTGGGTCTTGTAGCCGGTGCCATTTTTATGGCTTTGTCCGGGGCAAATCCCTTTGCCGGTTTCTATTATATGTTCCGCGGCGGGCTGATGAATATTGAACGCATCGGCAATACACTGGCTACCGCAACCACGCTGGTGCTCACCGGTCTGTCGGTAGCCTTTGCCTTCCGTACCGGTCTGTTTAATATTGGCGCTGCCGGACAAATGCTTATCGGTGGTCTCGTTGCCACCATGATGGCGCTTTCCAATAATGGCGCTCTCCCAAAATTTCTGTTTATTCCACTGGTGCTTATCTGCGCCATGCTCGGTGGTGCCTTGTGGGCGGCCATTGCCGGCTTCCTGAAAGCCAGATTTAATGTGCATGAGGTGGTTGCCACGATCATGACCAACTGGCTGGCCTTCTGGATTGTGTATTACGTGATTCCGGCCTACTTTAAGGGCAAGCTGGAGACCGAATCGGCCCGCATTCCTTTCGAGTCTTCCATGAAGTTGGACTGGCTGACCAATCTGTTTAACGGCTCTTATATCAATTTCGGGGTATTTGTGGCCTTGGCTGCTACAGCCGTAATTGCTGTAATCTTGAATAAGACTGTGCTTGGCTACGAATTAAAAGCCGTTGGTTTTAACCGCCATGCCGCCGAGTATGCCGGCATCAACGTGTCGCGCAATGTAACCCTGGCCATGGCAATTTCCGGAGCCTTGGCCGGTTTAGCCGGAGCAACCTATTACATCGGTTATGCGGTTAATATGCAGATAGGTATATTGCCGACCGCCGGCTTCGACGGCATCGCGGTAGCGCTGTTGGGTGCCAATTCTCCCTGGGGTGTTCTGGCCTCGGCCCTGTTCTTTGGCTTACTGCATTCCGGCAAGGGTTTTATGAATGCCATGACCAAAATACCGCCTCAGATCGGTGACACCATTATTGCCACCATTATTTATTTTGCGGCCACCAGTATTCTGTTCGTGCGCCTGTATGATTTCCTGAAAAAGAAACTGAAGAAAGAGGTGAAGGCATGAACATTATATTTAGCATTTTCCCTTATGCCATTGCCTATACCATCCCGCTGCTGGCTGCTTCGTTGGGTGGTCTGTACTCCGAGCGTTCCGGCGTAGTAAATATCGGTCTGGAAGGGCTGATGGTTATGGGCATGTTTGTCTCGGCCCTTACCATTTATTTCCTGCAGCCAACATTAGGCACAGGCGCGCTCTGGTTAGGACTGCTGGCCGGCACCCTGGGCGGAGCGATTTTCAGCATTCTGCATGCAGTTGCCAGCATCACCCTGAAGGCCAACCAGGTTATATCCGGTACGGCCATCAATATGATCGCCGGAGCGATGACGGTGTTCCTGGCCCGGAATATCCGCGGTTCGGGTAATATCAGCATTACCTTGGGTTTTATTCCCCATGATGTACCCTTCCTTAGTAAGATTCCGCTGCTCGGGCCGCTGTTTTTCAGCCGTGCCTATGTAACCACCTGGGTGGTACTGGCTATTCTGGGACTTTCCTGGCTGCTGATTTACAAGACGCCCTTCGGGCTGCGGCTGCGCGCCTGTGGTGAACATCCGCAGACCGCCGATGCTGCCGGTATCAATGTATATCGTATCCGCTATATCGCTGTCATTATTTCCGGGGCTCTGGCTGGCCTGGCCGGTTCGGTGATGCTGGTAACTTATTCCGGCGAGTTTAACGGCAGTGTGGCCGGTCTGGGCTTTTTGGCTCTGGCCGCGCTGATTTTCGGCCAGTGGAAGCCGCTGGGCATACTTGGGGCTACCTTCTTCTTTGGTTTTGCCGCCACCATGGCCAATGTTTCGCAAGCCGTACCGGAGTTGGCACGTATCCCCGGCCTGATACTTAAGGCTTTCCCGTATGTGGTTACCCTGATTGCGCTGATTTTCTTCTCGCGCAGCTCACAGGCACCGCGGGCTTCTGGCGAGCCTTTCGACAAGGGTAAGCGCTAAGCGTTTATCCAGCAACTGTTAAGTATAAGCCCGTGGCATACCCTGCTGCGGGCTTTTTAATTGTGGTTTAGTTGCTGCCGATGATGCGGCTTACCGTATAGCCGGCCCGTTCGACCGCTGCACGCAGGGCTACATCGTTCAGATTGACCCCGGTAATCATGGCGCTTTTTTTTACCAACTCGATGGAAACATCTTCTACTCCAGCCACTTCGCGCAGTTCGGACTCGGCGCGCATAACACAATGACCGCAGCTCATGCCTTCGATTGTCAGCAGTTTACGCATCTTTGGCTTGCCTTCACTGGGCACAGCGTTTAACTGGCTGCTTTCGGTTGCTGCTTCTGTTGCTTTATTCTTTTTCTTGAAAAACATATTATACCCTCCGGGGGTATAATATACACATAAATTGGCCAAGCGGCCAGCTATTCGGCAATTATATCGACCCGTCGGCTGGCGGCAGCTTGGTTCGCAGTCAGTTGCGCACTAAGCGTGGCTGCACCCAGTCCCCGGGCGCTGATAACGATACCCGCAGGCAGGCCGGCTTGCTGCAGGCGGCTTGCCAGATAGGCGGCCCGCAGACTGCTGATGTTCTTTTCGCCTGCTACGTTCCCTGTATCCGCGGCATAGCCAAGCAGAACCAGCTTGCGTATGCCGCTCCCCGTCTGGATTAGCTTTTGGAAGAAGGCTGCCAGTTTTTCTTCCTCGCCCGGGAGCAGTATATCTGCCGAGTCAGCAACAAAATACAGACTTAGCGGCTGGGCGGCTGTCGGGATTTCGATAGCGCTAGTCGGGCTTGGTACCGCCGTCTGAGCGGTATTGGCCGGCAGAGAGGCGGGTGCTGGAGTCGCGGGATTAGCCGAGCCCTGCACCGTTGCTGCTGCCGCTGTCGCTGCGCTTGCTGCCGCGCTTTGGGTGGCATCGGGCGGGACGGAGGGTGCTGGTATCGATTGAGCTGCTGCTGTTGCGGCTGCCGGACTGGAAATAATTCCGGGCCGATCAGGTGGGCCGGCTAGTTCGGTAAGCCTACTCAGCGAGCGGTCGTTGTGCTGTGCCGGTGTTGTCGAAATCCGGTCGATCCTGGTGCAGGCCATGCATATTGACAGCAGTGTAACGACCACCACAGCGTACAACATGCTGGCTGCTAGCCGGTAACTGCGTTTTTTGAGTATGTCGGCCGATACAAGTGCTTGCATAATCCTGACTGTTATTGTAAGCCTGTTTGCCGACTACTGCAATGCTGCTGATCTACATGTCGACTGCCCTTGGCTGGCTCAAAGAATAGTCCGCCGCCAGAGCTTTCCCAAAATCTGTCTGGCTGCAGTTGATTGAAATAATGGCTAGCATGCCGCCGGAGTTTTTTAAGTGAGTCAGTCCGGTATTTTCGGATTCAGGACCGGGCCTTATTAAAAATGCAGCCACCCGAGCAATACGCTGCGGGTGGCTGGCAAGCACTTACTTGCCGGAAATATCCACCGGTCCGGCCAGTAGCCAGGGCAGGATGGCTGAGCCGTAATTGATGCGTTCTTTGGAAACAGCTTTTATGTTGCTGAACAATTGAGCCAGATTGCCGGCAATCATGGTTTCGCCGACCGGGCGCACAATTTTGCCGTTTTCTATCAAGTAGGAGTTTTTGGCAACGCCGGAGAAGTCGCCGTTGTCGGAGGGCCGGCCGCCGGAGAAACGTACCAGTAGCAGACCGCGCTTAACATCAGAAACCAGGTCTTGCCAGCCACTGCTGCCGCCGTCGATTACGATATTGCCGCCGCCGGAGGGGCAGCGTGGTTTGCCGCTCTTATTTGCGCCATACAGCCCCAGGGTAAAATTGCGCAGAATACCCTGTTCGATCAGCAGACAGTCTTCGGTGCGAAAGCCGTCGCCGGTGTAGGGCTGCTGCACCGCCAGCTGGTCACTATTGGGCTGCGAACGGATGGTTAAGAGCGGCGAAACCACCGGTTTGCCCAAAGCGTCGACCCAGGGCGAGGTGCCGGTAATTAGTGGATAATCGCTGGTGTAGACGCCATCCAGCATGCCTACAAAATCGCCCAGGCAGTCGGGTGCAATCAGCAGGTCGCCTTCAAAGCTGCCGTCGATGCTGCTGGCAAGCGTCTGCTCGGCCGACTGGCTCATCAACAGATCGATACTGCCCCAGTCTTGCAGTGCTTTGTCCAGATTTTTCTGCACCGCCCCGGAATAATTGAAGCTGGAGGCATTGCCGCCGTCTTTGCTGGTAAACATGGCCGAGAAATTGTACAGACCGCCGCGGTCCTCGAATTCGGCGCCATTGGAGTTGGCAAAGAAACTCTCGCCGCGGCCGAAATCCAGGATGCATTGTTCCAACTGGGTGATGGGGTACTGCTCTTTGCTGTAAGCCAGAAAGTCCTGCAGCCGGGTGTACATGGTATCGGAATCCGCTTTAGTAATGCCGTTGTCGAAACATTCCAGCGGCCGCCCGGGGGAGATGTCGTTGGCCGGGTCCGGTTCGGAGGAGCGGGCCATGTCTACGGCTTCGGCGGCGGCCTGCCGGATGCTGTCGTCGTCATATTTGTTCAGGCTGCTTACGCCCTTGCGGCCGTCTACCAGGGCCTTCAGGCTCAGCGACACGTTTACTGTGCTGCGGTACAGGCTGAGTTTACCGGCGTCGATATTCATTTCGTTCTGGCTGCCGCGGCTGAAGCCGGCCTGGGCCTTGTCGGCACCGGCGGCGCGCAAAGCCTCGACTGCCTTGCGAACTATGGTCATGCCGTCAAATTGGTCGTTCATGCGCGTCCTCCTACGTTGATGCGGCACTTAATGGCCGGGCCGCCCATGCCGACCGGAATCGACTGCTTTTTACCGCACATGCCGGCGCCGGTCCAACTCATGTCGTCAGAGATCATCGAAATGGTTTGTAGCATGCTGAAGGCCACTCCGGAGATGGTGCAGTCGCGTACTGCCGCTCCCAGCTTGCCGTTTTTGATCTCGTAACCCATAACCACACCGAACATGAACTCGCTGGTGGAATCAGCCTGGCCATTGGACGATTGTAAAAAATAATAACCATTATCTACGCTGGCTATCATGTCGGCCAGTTTGCTGTTGCCCGGCAGGATGGCGGTATTGCGCATGCGGATCAGCGGCTCGTCGTAAAAGCCGTAGGCCCGGGCATTGCCGGTGGGTTCTACACCGAAGTGGGCGGCTGATTCCTTGTTGTGCATGTAGGATTTCAGCACTCCGTCCTGTATGAGTATGGCGTCGCGGGCGTCGGTGCCTTCGTCGTCAATCCATAATGGTACCGGACATAAACGGCCCAGGGCGGTGTTGGCAAAATCGACCAGGGTTACCAGCGGACTGGCCACCGTTTTGCCCATGTAATCGGCGGCAACCGAGCCGCCCAGTACCAGGTCGGCCTCGACAGTGTGGCCGATGGCTTCGTGGGCCAGAATGCCGGCCAGATCGGAATCCAGGATAACTTCGTGCTCGCCGGGTTTGGCATATACGCCTTTGGCTTTCTGCTGCAGGCGCTCGGCCAGGACATCCAGTTTCGGATACAGGGTTTCCGGCCGGTCGAACAGGTCTTCGAACTGGCCGGCCCCACCGAATATTTCGTACAGGTCGAAGGGTTCGCCCTCGTGTTCCATAGTAAGGCTGGCGTATACCAGGCTGCGCGGAATAAGGCTGTACGACTCGGCGCCGTCGGAACTAAGCAGGGTCTTTTCGTAGTCGGCGGTGCTGGCCTGCACCATCCGCGATTTCATGAACGGATATTGGGTGGCCAGGTAGGCGTCGATGGTGCGCACGAAATCGATATAGGCTTTCTGGTCCAGGCGCGGCTTGCTGGTGGCCAGGCTGCGTTCGCCGATACCGGGGCGGCAGGGCAGGGGCGCGGTTTTGCGGCCGGCCTTGCTGCCCAGAAAGCGGGCGTTTTCGGTAGCCTGCAGAATGGCCGCCCGGATAGCCGCATCGCTGCTTTCCGGTGTGGAGGCAAAACCCCACAGTCCGTCTTTATACACCCGGGCCGACATGCCACCCGAGGCACTGCGGTTATTGGCAATTACATCGCCGTTCAGCGTTCCGGCCGTGATGGATCGGTATTCCTGCACCCGCAGTTCCGTATATTCGGAAAAAAGCGCACCATGCCGCCTGATATCTGCATATTTCATGCACACTCCTGTTGCTATGTTGATGGATGTAAACTAATGCCAGTTCTCCTGCAGGTCAAGCGGAAAGCCGCTGTCGGCTATTGTAATACCCGGACAGTTTTTATGTCAGCAGGTGTTCCAGCAGGATTTTGACGCCGATGCCGATGAGTACCACTCCGCCCAGCACTTCCGCCCCACGCTCAAAGCGGGCACCCAGGCGTTTGCCGAATTCGCAGCCGAACAGGCAGAACACAAAGGTGATCAGTCCGATTATGCCGGCTGCCAGGAATATAGGCACGCCCAGCAGGCTGTAGCTGACGCCGACAGCCAGCGCGTCAATACTGGTGGCTATAGCCAACACCAGCAGCACCCGCAGGCTGAGGATGTTCTTGTGGGCTTTTTCGTCATCCGAGCACGACGCTTCGTCTTTAATATGCAGGGCTTCCCAGAGCATTTTGCCGCCCACCGCCGCCAGCAGCCCGAAGGCCACCCAGTGGTCCCAGGCGGCTATCAGCCCGGCGAAACTGATGCCCGCGGCATAACCGGCCAGCGGCATCAGAAACTGGAAGAGGCCAAAGGCAAGAGCCGCCCGCAGGGCATGGCGGAATTTCAGGTCGGCGATGCAGATTCCGGAGGATACCGAAACAGCAAAGGCGTCCATCGAGAGGGCAAAGCCGGCCAGAATATAGGTGAACATGTAAAATCCTTAGTTTGGAGTAATGTACGAGAACAGTTTGTACCGTGTCTTGCCTAGGCTGTCAATGCAGATCGCCTGCCAGGTCTCCTGTGCATTTCCCGGGTGGTCCGGCGTTTGGTTATACTGTCGGCGTATCGTTAGGCAGTGGGCAGTCCAACAGCACCAGGGTGCCGAATTGCCGACCGTCGTTTCCGGTAGCCGCAAAGTCACACAGCATCCGGCCGTTAACCTGCGTCGCAATTGCCTGCATAATGGCCGTGCCGCTTTTAAACGTCCGGTCAGGAGCCAGACCCGCCCCGTTATCCTGTATCGTCAACCTGAGCCGTCCGGCGCTTTTTTCCAGTTTTATGAGTATTTCCAGTGTGGTGTCTGTAGTTTTGCGCGCATGGTGCAGGGCATTATCGCAGGCTTCCATTACAAAGATGCCCAGTGGAATGGCCGCCGTCGCGGTCAAGGGAATATCGGCAGCGCTTCCGCTGAGCCGCACATTCTGGTCAAAATTCATGTCCTGAATCAGGGTTGCCAGGCCGCTGGCAAAATCACTGGCGCTGATGGCTGCCAGATCCGGATTCTGGTACAGCAGATTATGCACAAAGGACATGGACACAATGCTGTTGCGCACATCGTTGATGGCGGTAGCGCTGGTCTCTTTGATATTCATGAGGCTGAGTATCAGCTGCATGTTGTTTTTTACCCGGTGGTGCACCTCGCGCAGCAGTATTTCTTTTTCCTGCAGACTTTGTAGTGCCGCCTGCTCCTGCCTGCTCTGTACCTCCATTAATATGCCAATGCGTTTTTTTGAATAGAAATACAGTAAAGCTCCGGTGGCTGCGACAAAAAAAATACCTTTAAAGGTTTGAAAGATGGCTAATTGGCTGATATCCCCGGTCAAAAAGACCAGGATGCGATCAGATAACAGAATCCAGAGTGTGGCTATCAGTAGATACAGGCCGGCTATACGCAGTGCCGAGCGGTTTATATGCACTTTCATGGTGTTACCATACCTGCAGTATAGCGTGTCGGGCTGACGGGGGCAAATGAACTGAGCAAAAAAATGCAGTAAAGCCACAGTTTGACCAGGTGCGTCCAGTTCTAGGTATTCGGTGTATAGACCAGGCTTACCAGCGAGCGGGCCGGCAGCAGCCAGGTTTCGCCGTTTTGCAGATCACTGATTCTGTCCAGGCTGTGTGCGCTGTCGGTCAGGTAACGCTGCAGCCGGCTGTCCTCAGCTATCGACGGCAGCTGCAGCCGCAGCTTCTGCTCCTGGTCGGAATAGTTGACCAGCACTACCACCAGGCTACCGCTGTTTGGTGCCTGCCAGGCCGAGGCCATAACGGCTTCCAGGGTCTGCAAAAGCCTGCCGTTGTCGGAGCGCTGCAGCTCTAAACGCTGCATGCCGGGGCGGATGAACCGGGCGAAGTTGCCCAAGGCCCAGAGCAGTCTGGAGTCCTGCACTGCACCGTCATGGGTATTGCGGTCGATGTATACCAGGCCGTCCTTGTAGTCGTAGGGGCTGACTGCCAGCCACCACTGCCAGGCCACCGCATTGGCTATGGTCAGGTCGGCATGGATTATTCTGGAAACATACAGGGCGGTATCCATGCTCAGATCGCGCCCCGGGCCGCTGATTTCGTTGTTTTTGTCCAGGATGCAGTATTCGCTGATAGACAACTCTGGTGCTTTGCCGCCTGTCGGTGCCGGCAGCCGGCGCAATGTTTCGGCTGCCTTCTGCCGGGTTGCCGCCAGTGTGGACAGCGGCCAGGTGGTAAAATAGCTGTGTGCGGTGAAAGTTGGCTGGATATGGGCCAGGCTGCCGATATATTCCGCCGAGTCCGGGTCAAAAAAGGCCTGAGCCTGGTTGCCGCGGCCCGGGCGGCCGTGATTCTGGTACAGGAAGTTCAGCTGGGCGGCTTCGGGCACTTCGATGCGGGTGGACAGCCCGGCTGCGCTCAGGCGGCTGTCCAGCAGGCGGACGAAGGCGGCAATGTCGCGGTTCCAGGCCGGGTTTCCTTCCTGGCCGCCGTCGGTCCAGTCCCACTGCGGCTCGTTAAAGGGGCTGATGGCGGACAGGCGGATGCCGTCGCGCTTTTCCAGCTCGGTGGCCACTGTTGTCAGATACTGTGCGTAATCGGTGTAGTGTTCAGGCGCCAGGTTGCTTTCCTGCTTGCTGGCGGCGAAGGCGCGCTGATTACGGGTAAAGGCTACCGGCGGGCTGTTGGCAAAGGCGATAAAGTGCTCTACGCCGCGCGAGGCAGCCGCCTGCAGGAACCAGCGCTGGCCGGCTGCGGCGTTCCAGTCGTAGGTACCGTCCGGCTGCAGAAAGGATTCGGCCCGCCGCCACTCATCTACTATGCCGCTGGCTAAGCCCTGCTCTGCGCTGCCGGCCCCAAGATTGAAGCGCCAGATCGAAAGTCCGATGCCCGCCGGGTTGCCCTGGTCATCCAGTTCTGTACTGAATAGCCAGTCGGCAATCTGGGTTTTCTTAGCTGCCGGCCAGTTGCGGCCGACGAATTGGGTGCTCCAGGCATCCGATGCGCCAAAGCCGTGCATGGTCTGGTAGGCTATGGTGGTATCTACCGTAAGTTCCAGAACTGTCTGGCCGGCCGGCCGGCTTGCAGCACCGGACCGGCAGCTGCAGAGTGTGAAGACACTGAGCAGAATGCCGGCGGCCATAATACCGAAGGCTTGGCTTTTGGCTATGATTCGCCGGGCGGTGCAGGCAGAGCAAGCAGGGCGACTGGTACAGCCGGCGTTTGCAGAACGAGCAGTTTTTCTCATTCTGCAACTATAGCATGCTTTTAGCCGGCCAGCCCGTTAATTAGAGCAGTTGAATACCGGCCGCTGCACAGTCCATGCGCATCTGCTGTGGCCAGATACCGACCTGGATTTCGCCAATGTGTGCTTTGCGCAGGAAATGCATGCACAAGCGCGATTGCCCGATGCCGCCGCCGATGCTTAGCGGCAGCTCTCCGGCTAACAGCCTGCGGTGAAAATACAGTTCCCGGCGATTTTCCGCTCCGCGTATCTTCAGCTGACGCTCCAAAGACTCTGGTGAAACCCGGATACCCATGGACGACAGCTCCAGCGAGCGGTCAAGAACGCTGTTCCAGACAATAATGTCGCCATTTAGACCGCTGTAGCCTGCTTCGTTCGGGCTCGACCAGTCATCGTAGTCCGGGGCCCGGCCGTCATGGATAGAGCCGTCGGATAGCTCACCGCCAATGCCGATCAGGAAAAGGGCACCGTATTCGCGGGCCAGCGCATCCTCGCGCTGCCGGGGGCTCAGTTTTGGGTAGCGGCGCAGGGCTTCTTCGCTGTGCACAAAGGTAATTTCCTCCGGCAGTTCGATAGGCAGTTGCGGGTAGCGGTCGTGCAGGTGAAACTCCAGGCGCTTCATGGCGGCGTAAATCCGCTGCAC
>Ga0180007_10001683_pt1 | contig 28547 bp, 29 predicted proteins | sample MM_PC_MetaG_FD_121122 | JGI IMG/M metagenome (GOLD analysis project Ga0180007, IMG submission 121122) | Groundwater microbial communities from the Aspo Hard Rock Laboratory (HRL) deep subsurface site, Sweden - MM_PC_MetaG | ecosystem: Environmental > Aquatic > Deep subsurface > Groundwater... | reverse complement strand
TGTAATCCCTAAATGTATTGTTTCATTCATTTTGGCTTGATTATCTCTTCTTTCTTTATGGGCTCTCCCTTTTGCCCATACACTTCTAATTTCTTTTTATTTCCTTTTTCATCTAAAAGACCAACTTCAGGCCCCTTTGGCTTTTCATCCTTCTTCTCTTCTTTCTTTTCAGCTTCTTTTTTCTTATTTATCTTTTTAGAGCCAAAAGGCATTGGCCTTGTGAACCTTTCAATAAGTGGATTAGCTGCATTCATCAATAATATTGAAAACATTACGCCTTCTGGATAACCTGAAAACAATCTTAATATCATAGTTATAAGGCCGCATCCAAAACCAAATATTAATTTCCCATTTTTAGTTATTGGCGAAGTTACATAATCAGTTGCCATGAAAAAAGCGCCTATCAAAAGCCCTCCTGCAAGCAGATGGAACATTGGGTCTTTTCCAAAGATAAGCGCAATTATTAACACTGTGCCTAAATAAGCAGCAGGTATTCTCCAATCAATTATCTTTTTATAAAATAAGAAAGCAGCCCCTATCAATAATGCAATAGCAGATGTCTCACCTACACAACCACCTATATTTCCCAGAAATAATTGTAAATATCCTGTCTTTACTCCACCCAATTTTAATAGTCCTAATGGAGTTGCTCCAGTTGTGCCGTCAACAAGCAGCCAGGTTGTCATAATGGCAGACCATGAGATTACAAGAAATGCCCTTCCAGCTAAAGCAGGATTGAATATGTTATGCCCTAATCCCCCAAATATCTGCTTCCCTATTGCAATTGCGAATATAGAGCCTATAAAAGGAATCCACCATGGAACAATAGGCGATAATACTAACGCTAACAATAATCCAGTAAGCACAGCAGAGCCGTCTTTTACAGTAATCTTTTGTTTTCTTAGTTTCTGTATAGCTATCTCTGTAAGCACAGCAGCTATCACTGATACTAATATTACAACTAAAGCCTTAATCTTAAAAAAATAGACTCCAGCAATAACTGCAGGAACTAACGCTAAAACTACATTCCACATTATCTTGTTTACACTATTCTCATCTCTAATATGTGGATTTGTTGAAACTGTTAATTTTTTTAGTTCTTCCATTTTTCTTTATTTCTTTTTCTTTCTCTTCATCAATTCTCCCTTGGCATATTTTATCCAATGGACTAATGGAATTTTGCTGGGGCAGATATAACTGCAGCATCCGCATTCATAGCAGTCTAATGCAAAATGCTCATTTGCAGTATCAATATCATCCTTTTTAGCATATTGTGATATAAGCGTAGGCATAAGATTCATAGGGCAAACATCAACACATTTCCCGCATCTTATACAGTCTCTTTCTTCTCCAGAGCATACATCTGATTCTCTCTGCACTAACACTCCAGATGAGCCTTTTATTATTGGCATATCATCTGTAGATTGCGCAATTCCCATCATCGGGCCGCCAGAAATAAGTTTTCCAACAGCACCATCATAACCTTTGCAATGCTCAATAATCTCTTTTACAGAAGCTCCTACTTTTACTAAAAGATTCTTTGGCTCTTTTACAGCGCCTGTTATAGTGATTACCCTTTCAATCAATGGCTTTCCTTCATAGACAGCATCATATATTGCTTTTGCAGTCTGTACATTCTGTACGACTACACCAACATCCATTGGCAGTCCGCCTGAACTAGGAACCTTTCGTTTAGTTATAGAATAAATAAGATTCTTCTCAGCACCCTGGGGGTATATGGTTTCCAGCTTTACTATCTTTATCTTTTCACTAAGCTCCATCTCTTTTAATTTTTTCTCAAACTTAGAGATAGCGTCTTCTTTGTTTTCCTCAATTCCGATATAACTTTCCTTTGGCTCTAATACCCTAATTATAATTTGAAACCCTTTAATAACCTTCTCCACTTCCTCAAGCATTATCCTATGATCGCATGTAAGGTATGGCTCGCATTCAGCTCCGTTCAATATTACAACATCAATCGGCTTTTCTTTTGGGGGGCTTAACTTTACATGTGTTGGGAAGGCAGCTCCTCCTAATCCCACAATACCTGCTTCTTTTATTATATTCTTAAGCTCATCCTTTGTCAGTTTCTCAATATTCTCTCTTTTCTTTACAGAGCCATCCCAGGATATCTTTCCATCTGCCTCTATTATTATTGCATTGCACTCATTAAGCACAGGATGAGGCATTTTTGCTATTCCAGTTACTTTCCCAGAAATAGAAGCATGTATTGGCGCAGACACAAACCCTTTAGATTCAGCTATCTTCTGCCCGATCTTGACTTCATCACCGACTTTAACCAAGGCCTCACAAGGCGCTCCGATATGCTGCTGCAAGGGAATTATCACCTTTTTTGGCATTGGAGCTATCTCTATTGCTTTCTTTCTCGTTACCTTATTATATTTAGGATGAATTCCCCCTAAGAATCCTGCCATATGAGGTTGATTTTTTGAATGGTATATATAAAACTTTTGGGAACTAAGTTCCCAAACGGTTTAGGAGCTTCGCTCCTAAAACTTTTTATATAAGGGCAGTTTATCCTTTTAATCATGAAACAAATATTTTTTGTAATTTTACTCGCCTTTTTGGTAACATCCTGCACAACCCCCCTTCAAAAGACAGAGCAGACTAGGGAACTGATGAGCACATATTTTACAATAACTGCCTATGATAAAAATCCACAAAAGGCAGAGCAGGCAATAGACTCAGCTTTTGATGAGATAGCCAGAATAGAATCTATACTAAGCATATATCAAAACACTGCACAGGCATACTTATTGAACAAACAGGGATATATAGATAATGCAGTTCCTGAACTGATAGAAACAATAAACAAGTCAATATATTATGGGGAGCTCTCAGATGGAGCATTTGAAATTACAGTGCAGCCAGTCTTAGACCTTTACACTTATTCATTTACAGAATTAAAAAGGCCTCCAACAGACCAAGAGATAAGCTCAGCAGTAAAAGAGATTGGATACAAAAACATCTTAATAAAAGGAAACCATATTGAATTTACAAAGCCTAATATGAAAATAACTCTTGGAGGAATAGCAAAGGGCTATGCTGTTGAAAAAGCAATAAATGTCTTAAAACAAAATGGAATAAATCATGCTTTGGTCAATGCAGGCGGAAATATGCGCGCAATAGGCAACAAAGAGAATGAGAAATGGAGCATCGCCTTAAGAAACCCCAGAGATGAAAACGATTATATCACTATAGTCTATCTCGACAACAACGCAGTTTCTACATCAGGTGATTATGAGCGATACTTCGATGAAAACAAAACCTTCCATCACATCATAAATCCAACAACCGGCTATTCTGCAACTGACTTGATATCAGTGACTATAGTAACAGACAACGCCTATGATGCAGATGCTCTATCAACAAGTGTTTTTGTATTAGGCCCTGAAAAAGGCTTAGAGCTAATAGAAAAATTAGATAATGCAGAAGGATTGTTGATAACAAAAGATAAAAAGATAATAAAGAGTTCTGGATGGAAATAGGTGTTTTTTAAAGATTATCCTCTTTGCGCCATTGGAACATAAGATCTTAGCCCAGGTCCAACATATATAGAAGCTGGCCTCATGATTGGATTTGCATTTACAAGCTCTTCAATCCTATGGGCAGACCATCCTGCAATCCTCCCCATCGCAAATATTGCAGTTTCGATTGATACAGGAACCCCTAAACAACTGTATACAAATCCAGAATAAAAATCAACATTTGGCGCAATTACTTTTTTATGGCCCTTAACCTCTGTAAATGCCGCTTGAGCAAGATCTGCTACATTTTTTAACAATGTGAATTCATCTGTCCTTCCAGTTGCAGCAGCCAATTCCTCAGCCTTTTTACTTAATAAAACTGCCCTAGGATCAGATAATGTATAAACAGGATGCCCAACTCCATAAATCAAGCCAGAGCAATCTCCCACTTTTTTCTCCAATACCCTTCTTAAATAAGCTTTTACTTCATCTCTATCTTTCCAGTCCTTAACTCCTGATTTTATATGCTCCATCATTTCAATGACTTTCTCACTTGCGCCACCGTGTAATGGGCCTTTTAAAGAGGCAAGAGCTGCACATATTGTGGAATAAGTATCGCTTCTGCTTGAAGTTACGCAGTGGGTTGTAAATGCAGAATTGTTTCCCCCAGAATGGTCTGCATGGGCCATAAGCAGCATATCCAGGGTTCCTGCTTCAAGAGAGGTATATTTTTGATCTCTTCTTACCATCTGAAGAAAATTTTCTGCTGTGGATAATCTCGGATTAGGCGGATTAAGGTAGATTCCTATGGTTGCGCCATTTCCATTGTTTGGCTTTGTCAAATTTGCAATATAAGAATAAGCTACAATGGCAGGAAATTTAGCAATCAAACTGACGCATTGCATGGTTACATTTTGTGTTGAAGTGTCATTTGCATGCTCATCTTCGCTTCCCAGAGAAGAAACTACATCAATCAGTTTTAACATGATATCAGGATGGGGGCGTGGAAGAATAACTTCCCTTACTAACTGATCAGGCACTGGCCTGTTTCTGACAAGCAATGAATTAAATTCAGCGGATTGCGCAGCATTTGGAAGATCTCCAAACATTAAAAGATAAGCAGTATCTTCAAAACCCAGCCTATTCTCAGATTGGAATCCGTCTACTAGCTCCTGAATCTCAATCCCCCTATAAATCAATCTTCCTTCAACAGGAACTGGATTTCCATCTCTCTTTTCATATCCAGTTACATCAGAAATTCTTGTAAGGATCACAGGAACTCCTGTTCCGTCTTCATTACGAAGGCCTTTTTTTATCCCCCTCTCTGCAAATAGTTCAGAAGGAATCTTTCCACTAGACGCCAATTCAGCAAGTTTTCCATATACTGCTTCATCTTTCATATTACTCAATTTATTTGCCCTTTTTAAATACTTTTTCCTCACTTTTCTGAACAAAAAACCAAAAAAATAAAAAGATTTATATATTTGTTCATATTTTCATATACTATTCAAGGTAAAAATGAACAAAGAAATAGATGAAATTGACAAAAAACTAGTAAACTTATTACTTTTCGACGCAGACATCACAAACAGGGAACTTGCTTTAAAATGCAAGATAGCATTAGGCACAGTTAACAACAGGATAAACAGATTGAAGAAAGAAGGTGTGATAAAAAAGAAAACTGTCGTGGTTGATTATGAAAAACTAGGCTATGTGATAGAAGTCTTAATAGCTCTAAAGATAAAAAAAGGCGGTTTCTATGAAATCGCTAAAAAACTTTCAGGAGACCAGAATGTATTTCTTGTAATGGATATAACCGGCGATTATGATGCTGAGCTGTTATGCAGGTTCCACAACAAGAGACAGTTAGACGAATTTGTAAAAAAGCTGCAGCAGGACCAGCTTGTAGAATACACCAGGACTAGGCTGATACTTAATATATACAGGGAAAAAGAAATAAAATAAATAAGAAAAAATTTAAGTTGTTTCAAGGTATTTATCTATCTCCCATTCAGTTACTCTCAACCTATACTCATCATACTCTGCTTCTTTTGCAGCAAGATACACCTTAAATGCATGACTCCCTAAAACTTCTTTTGCTATCTTGCTTTCCCTGAAAGCAGACAGAGCTTCCCCTAATGATGCAGGGAGAGTATCTATCTTATGTTCTTGTAGTTTGTCTTTGTCAAATTCATAAACATCTTCTTCAACTGGCTTTGGCGGTTCAAGTTTTTCTTTTATGCCCTCTAATCCTGCTTTAAGCATAGCTGCAAAAGCAAGGTAAGGATTAGAGCTTGGGTCTGGGCATCTTAACTCTGCTCTTGTTGCCTGCTCTCTACCTGGACTGTATCTTGGAATCCTTATCAAAGCAGACCTGTTAATCTGAGCCCAGCATATATAGACTGGAGCTTCATACCCTGGAACTAACCTTTTGTAAGAGTTTACAGTTGGCGCAGTTATTGCTGAAATTCCTTTGATATATTTCAACTGTCCAGCAATAAATGACTTTGCAGTTTTGCTCAACTTATATTTATCACCCTCATCAAAGAAAGCATTCTTTCCTGTTTTGATGTCAAACAAGCTTTGGTGTACATGCATCCCTGATCCATTCTCTCCAAAGATTGGCTTGGGCATGAATGTTGCGTGCAATCCGTGCTTTACTGCTATTGTTTTTGCTGTAAGCTTGAATGTTACACACTTGTCTGCCTGGCTCAATGCATCACCATACTTAAATCCAATCTCATGCTGATTTGGAGCAACTTCGTGGTGTGATGCTTCTACTTCAAGCCCTAATGCTTCTATTGCTGTTATTATATCTGTTCTTACAATCTCTGATGGATATCGTGGAGAGTAATCAAAATATCCTGCTCCATCATGGGGTATTGGCCTTACTTTTCCGTTTTCATCTGGTTTGAACAAGAAGAACTCTAACTCTGGGCCTACATTGTATTTAAATCCCATATCGCTCGCTTCCTTTAATACTTTTTTTAGGATATGCCTCGGATCACCTTCAAATGGCTTTCCATCTGGAGTGTATACATCGCAGATTAATCTTGCAACTTTCTTGTTCTCTGGTTCCCATGGAAGCACAGCATATGTTGAATTGTCTGGCTTTAGAAACATATCAGACTCTGCTATCCTCGTAAATCCTTCTATAGAACTGCCATCAAACCAAGTTCCTTTTTCCAAACTCTCTTTAAGCTTGTGCACAGGGATTGTAACTGCTTTTATTGTTCCGTGCATGTCTGTAAACTGCAGCTGAACAAACTTTACTTTTTCTTCTTCTGCTATTTTTAATATTTCTTCATTTTTCATTTTATTAACCTCCGTTTTAATAAAATGAACAAGAAATGCGTGACATTTCTAAGTTCATTTTATCACCACCTGTTCAATTTTTCCGGATTTTTTTAATTTATCCAGTTCTTCAGAAGGTCCGCCTATTGCAGCAACCCCTTTCTCGCCTGTTCTTATCCTGATGCAGTCAAAAAGGTCAAGTATAAATATCTTGCCATCTCCTACATCTCCCCCATTTGTTCTTGCACCTTTTATTATTGATTTAACTGTCTTATCGACATAACTTTCATTCACTGCAATTATCACCATCACTTTTCTGTGTAGATTGACTTCTTCTACTATTCCCCTGTATTCCTCCATATATCCTTTCTGCTGCCCACATCCCCTTACATCTATAACAGTAGCCATATGGATCTTATCACTCAATAAACTTTGTTTTACATCAGGTAATTTTTCAGGTCTTATTATTGATATTATCAGTTTCATTTTTTTCACCCCTAGTTATTTGAAGCGCTCATAGGGAAATCAGCATAAGCTTCTGCTTGGTGTTCTGATAGGTCAACTCCCCTTAACTCATCTTCTCTGCTTACCCTTAATCCTATTGTCATATCCAGTATCTTAAATAATACAAACATAGAGACTATCACAAACAATGCTACTGTAAATGTTCCTAATGCCTGGATTCCCAATAGATTTAATCCTGCACCTACTATAAGCCCGTTTGTTTCATGGAATATTCCTACTACTAATGTTCCGAATATTCCGCACATTCCGTGCACTGCAATAGCCCCCACTGGATCATCAACCATCACTTTATCCATAAACATAACCCCATAAACTACTATTATCCCTGCAATAGCACCTATTGTTATTGCACTTAATGGCTGTACAAAAGCGCAGCCAGCAGTTATAGCTACAAGCCCAGCTAATGCACCATTCATTGTCATTCCAAAATCAGGCTTTCCAAATTTAATCCATGTTACAATCATAGCGATTATCGATCCTGCAGCTGCAGCAAGATTAGTATTTACTGCAACTTTAGCTATAAGATGTGCATCCATTCCAGATAAGGTAGATCCTGGATTAAACCCGAACCATCCAAACCATAAAATTAAAGTTCCTAATGCAGCAAGTGGAAGATTATGTCCTAATATTGCTTTTGGCTTTCCATCATGCCCATATTTTCCTAATCTTGGTCCTAGCAAAGCTGCCCCTACAAAAGCAGCACATCCCCCTACAGCGTGAACAACAGTCGATCCTGCAAAATCCAAAAATCCAATCTGCATCAACCACCCATTCCCCCATATCCAATGTCCTACTAATGGATATACTAAAGCAGATATGATAAATGAGTATATTATATATGCCTTAAACTTTAATCTTTCAGCTAATGCTCCTGCAACAATAGTTGCTGCTGCTCCTGCAAAGCAGACCTGGAATAACCAAAAAGCTAAAGTGGGTATTCCATTCATCTCAGCAGGAATATTTTGTAAAAAGAATCCTGTCTTTCCAAAAAATAAGTTTCCAACACCAAACATTATCCCAAATCCAAAAATATAATAGGCTATTGAAGCCATTGAGAAATCAAGAAGATTCTTCATCAATATGTTAACTGTATTCTTAGCTCTGATAAACCCTGCCTCTACCATTCCAAATCCAGCCTGCATAAAAAATACAAGAAAAGCAGCAATCAAAACCCATACTGTATTTATTCCCATCTTTATCTTTGATATCTCAGAATCATAATCTTCTTCTGCAGAATAAACAACAGATGTAACCATAACTAGTATCAACAATACCAACAAACAAATCTTAATCTTGTTTTTCATATTCATGTAGGTAAGTAACACATTTATATACTTTTCTTGAGTTATATTAAACAAAATAGGTTAAAAAATAGAAATATTTAAATATATGTTTAACATTTACCCTTAAAATAGCAATAAAATAAACAATTATCAATATGGAGCTCGACGAAATAGATCAAAAGGTATTGAATGCTTTGATTGAAAATTCAAAGCTTTCCCTGAGAGAAATAGCCAAAAAAGCAGGTGTTTCAGTAGCCACTGCAATGCACAGGGTAAATAACCTTGAAAAAGAGAAGATAATACAAAAATACACGACAGTAGTAGACTATCCTAAACTTGGCTATGATGTCGAAGTACTGATTGAAGTAAGAATCTCAAAAGGCAAGCTATTCCAGGTTGAAAAGGAAATAGCGCATCACCCAAATGTTTTTGCAGTCTATGATCTTACAGGAGACTTTGACGCAGGAATCTTAGCAAGATTCAAGAACAGGAGGCAGATGGATAACTTTCTTAAAAAAATACAAACATATGATTTTGTTGAAAGGACAAACACTCGATTAATACTTAATACAATAAAAGAAAAGCAGGTTGAGGTAACATAATGAAAAAGAAAATTCCAGAAAAAGCACCAAAGTATACATTAAAAAAAGAAGACATACATAAACTGATAAATTATGCTACTAAAGTTCCATCTAAGGCAGCAGAATTTAAAAAAGAAGTAAGGAAGAACATAACAACAGCTATACTTGCTGCATTTGCTTTTGTCATAGCTCTAGTTTGGAGGGATGCCATACAGGCAGGTGTTAACGAGTTAGTGAATAGGCTGGGAATAACCGGAACTGGGTATGCTTATCAGATTACAACTGCGCTTATAGTCACTTTGGTATGTATTATAGGGATATTGGTGTTTTCCAGACTGAAAGGGGAAGAAAATATAAAAAAATAAAGTGAGGTATAAACATGAAATTCCAAAAAAAGGAACTGATCCCATTTGCCATAGTTTTAGTCCTGTTTATAGTATCTTTCTACCTTTACCCAACTATGCCTGAAAAGATGCCAACTCATTGGAATGCTAAGGGTGAGATAGATGGATATGGCAATAGGTTTATGGGGCTTTTTCTTATACCTATGATACTTTTGGCAATATTAATCGTTTTCCTGATCATACCCCAGATAGAAGTCTACAGGAAAAACATCGAAAGCTTTAAAGATTATTTTTATGGTTTTAAGATCGTATTCCTCCTTTTCTTTGTAGTAATCTATACAGCAGCACTATTGCCTAATTTTGGAATCGACATAAATATGAACTATATAATAATCCCTGCTTTAGCAGTATTATTCTATTACGTCGGGTATATCTTAAAATTTACAAAAAGGAATTTTTTTATCGGGATAAGAACTCCATGGACATTATCAAGCGAAAAGGTTTGGGACAAGACACACCAGCTAGGCTCAAAATTATTCAAGGCATTCTCAATCATAATCTTATCTTCATTATTCTTCAAGAATTCATTGATGTGGTTTGTCTTAGCACCAATAATTGCATTGATTGTAATCTTATTTGTCTATTCTTATTTAGAATACAAGAAAATTAAAGATTAAGTTAAATCTTTAAAAAGAAAGATTAATAAATTAAAAAGATTTGAGAAAGTGAGATGCGCCATTTGTTAAAAAAAAGGAAGTATTTAGCTATATTATGTGTTATATCTATCATAATGCTCTTATCTACTTCTGTGATTGCAGAAACTGGATCAGATTCAGAAAAAGTAAGCTTTTTTGTAAAGATTATCAGGTGGCTTAGTAATACTGGCAGATCATTTGAAGAACCTCCCCCTGTAGATCCTGTAGATAATACACCTCCTGCAGATAATGCCGCGGATAGTAATCCTGATGATACTAGTTGTTGTGTGAGTGAGGACTGCCCATTAGGTTATGGATGTAATCTCGGCGATTTAGATGAATCATCTTGTAATTTGGTACCAGGTGGTAATTGGGGCTATTGTGATGGCACATTTTCCTGTTCAAATATAAATGATAAAGAGGATTGCAATGAACAAGAAACCTGTAATTGGGCACAGCCCAGTTGCGGATGTATATCTTCTGATATACTAATGACTGGTGATAGCTGGACAGAAGAGGGCTGTATCAATACTTGCGGTGCAAATAATTATTTTTTTGCTGATGCTTATTGTACAGAAGTAGATTATTGGTACGATCCAGATGATGAAGATGGGAATGATGGTAGTAATGATGGTAATGACGGTAATGACGGTTCAGATGATGGAACTGATCCAGATGATGATGAAAATGAGGATTCATGCAATAATAATGATGCTAAAGAGGAAGGTGAAGAGTGTGATGGACCTGATTTAGATCTTAAAACCTGCAGTGATTTTGGTAACTACAATGCAGGTTCCTTAACTTGTACAGACCAATGTAAGTTTGATTCTTCTGATTGTAGATATAAAATCTGTGATCCAAGTAATCCAAACTCCCCTCTTAATAGTGATGATCCTGATGAATCTCTTTGTAATCCTCTTGCAGTTGGTGTTTGTGCAGGGCTAAAGAAAGAATGCATTCCAATTGATGGTAATGATTATAGTAAGGGTGGTGTATGGAAAACATGCACTGAAGAGGATTATCCAGATCTAGTAGCTACTGAGAAAACAACTGATGAAATGCCGGATATCTGTAATGACGGCAAGGATAATGATTGTGATGGTACAACTGATGGTGAAGACCCAAGTTGTCATTGCGGTAATGGCGTGATTGAATCACAATATGGGGAAGAATGTGAGGGTAATAATTTGAATAATAAAACATGCAGTAATTACAAATCAAATAGCAACTACAATTTTGGAGATCTTCAATGCAATGACCAATGTAAGTTTAGAGACACATCATGCATAGTATGTTCTATAGATGGCTCAAATGAAGGTGCACTAAATAGGCCCAGTTGTCCAAAACAAAAAGGTGTTTGTGAAAATTCAAAAGCCCCTTGTATATTAGAGGGTGAAGATACATCGTGGGGGCAATGCACTGAAGAAACATACAAATCACACAGTTCAAGATATGCTGAAAGAGAAGATGATATTGAAAACGGCTGCCAGGATGGGCCTGATAATGACTGTGATGGGGATCAAGATAACTTGGATAGTGATTGTAAATATTCTATTTATACTTGTGAGAAAGCATGTCAGTTGGAAGTTGAAAAAATTGATGAAAGCCTTACAGCAGTAATAAAACCAAAAGATTCTGATGAAACAGTAGAAGGCACAAATGTTCAATATATAGGTATAACCAAAGATAATCTTAATTCTTTTCAGGATGTTAGATGCTGGTGTTATTCTGATTATGATTGCGGAGACAGCTGTGAAGAAAAAGACTGGAAATCTTCAACTGATGAAAAACCATTGCCATCAGATGATAAGATGAGATATGAACTAGAAAATAGTGGCTCTCTAAAAAAGATAGCGACATGGTATGATGGCTCTGATGAAAAAGAATGTTATTGTTATGATACTTGCAAAGATACATGTAATTTAAACGACTATGATGTTCCTGTTCGCACTAGTGCATATGATCCGTTTGATCAGGTCAAAGCTTTAGTTGAAATGTACTATGGCTCTTCTTATAATATTGTTTATTATTGTCCAACTTTAGAAAGCCCCTCTGAGGTTAATAGGTGCTGGTGCGGTACAGACAAGTTAGGGGAAAAATGCGCTAAATTTGATATTCCAGATAAACAAAGAGACTGTAAAGTATGTGAAGCTAAATTGTTTGATATGAAGTGGGGTTATTACTGGGAGCCAAAATCTTCAGATCATGTTGATCCTTGTTGGTACTGCAGAAGGATACTAAATCATGCAGTTGATCATAAGATGTATGCAAATGTCCCTAGCCGCATTGGTGAAAAGTGTGAAATAGAATTAGATGAAGATCTAACTGATGAAGGTGCATGTGATGGCCAAGGTAGATGTGATGCCACTTTAACCCCAGGCAACAAGGTTTATCTGGTAAGGGGAGTTTGCACACTTTTTGATAAGGGAAAAGAACCCTTTGTTATAGCATCTGGCATGGTTTCAGTTTATCAAGGTAATTATGCAGGTTTGATAAGTTCATTATTTTGGGATGTTGATGTTGGTGAAGCACCAAATGGTGAGCTAAGGCTAAGAATGTATGTTCAGGTCCCATTTACAAAATATAAAGAATGGATTGATGGAGGGGGATCAGATGTTCTCACCTGCAGTTCTTCTGGATGTTCTTCAATAGGTTGCGAGGTTAAATAACAATGAAAATTAAAAAATCATTAGGTATATGTTTCATTTTATCCCTGTTTTATCTAGTATCAGCTAATTTATGCTTTGCATTACCAGAAGATTTTCCAACAATATTGAATTTTATCGGATCTATTCAAAATACTAATGCAGTAATAATAATACCCAATAATCCCAGTCCATTATATACAACTGAAGCCGATAGGCTTTCACTTAAACTAGGTATTGATACGATTATTCAAGTGTCTGAATTCAGTTCAGATGATGAAAGGAGTGCAATCATACTAGGTAAACCCAGTGAGAATATATTAACTCATGATCGGATGAATATCCCTGACTGGGATACAAGTTACACTGCAATAATTGGAATGGATTATCTTTATCGAAACGCTCTTTTTATTTTTGCTCAGGGTGAGGATTCTTTAATGAATATAGTTGACCTAGTTATTGATTATGACCCAAACTTAGATCTTCTTGAAACAGATTTGGCCTTTTTTAATAGTCAGGGTCCAATTAAATTTACAAAACCTACATGTGATCCTACGCTGGATTATGGAGATTATTTCATTAAAAGTGAGTATGACAGCGGTTTTTATGATTATTGCCTGGATTCTTTTACTTTATCTGAAGTTACTTGTGCAGATAATAATGTATTAGTCGAAACGAGGCCTTGCAATTGTTATGAGGGTGCATGTGATATCCGAGATATTAATGATATTAATGCTGATTTTAGGGTAGATGATAAGGATCTTTTGCTAGCAGTTGAATATCTTATGAATGATGTGGAATTTAGCAGGCGAAAAGTTACAACTGATTTGGTTTTTGAAATATTGGAAGAGTTCCTAACTTTTTATTAACTACTTTAAGGTGATTAAAAAACGAAACATTTAAATATAAGGCATAACATATTATTCCATAGGTAATAATTATGATAAACAGGCCAACAAGACTAATGGATATAGCAGCTCTTGCAGCAGCTTTATTCGCAGCAGGATGCGCTTATCAAGGCAGTCAACCACAAAGTCCACCACAAAAACCTCAAAGGTTATATGGTGCTCCACAATATAGAAATATAACTTCTGAAGAGCAGTATAATAGAATTATAGCTATGCAAAAAAGGTGGGAAGAAACCGGAGTAAGGAATGATGGTCTCCATGGAGATTACAGCCAGGGAACAGACGGAGCAGCAGCTTTAATAAAAGCAGGAGCTATTCTCTTAGGCCCATAATCCTTTATTCTTAAGCGGGATTTTATCTGCCAGGATATTTAGAAAATTTTATATACATCCTTTATTAAATCTGTTTAAAAGGTGCTTTATTTGAAAAATATAAAATCTTTATTGATTATAGTTTCTCTCTTGTTTATAATCATGGCATTTACAGGGTGCAACCCTTCTGGAAAAGCTGTTGGTAATATTGGCTCAGAGGGTAATTTCTTTTCTGTTAATAGGTCAATTCCTTTTGAATCATCAAGCCCAACAACCATCACACTTACAATTGATCATAATTATCTTTTTTCTGATGATGAAATTATTATGATTGTTGAAACAATACCAGATAACTATGAGATTAATCCTTATTCCTTAAGCCACAAGCCTGCTTTTTTAAGTGATCATGTAATAATCTGGACATTTACATCAGGTCCTCCTGTAGAAATAGGCGGTTTGATTATTGATGAGCCATTACCAAAAAACATAAATTATGGTATATCTGACAATTCAGTATCATTATCTGGGTTTGAAGGAAAATGGGGCTTTAAGATATTAGGTTATGAGGGTTTAATTATCTCTGTTGATGTTAAAGACCCCAATGAAATGGATGACGGAGATCCAGGGGATGATGGGGTAGATGAAAACCCCCCCTGTTCGTGGAATTGTCCAGATGAAGGGGAGTCTACAAATATATTTGACTTGATTTATAACTGGCTGAATGATTTTGATGCATTAAGAGATGTTTTTGATGTGATTGAGTTAATATAAATAAGCAGTAAATGACATGAAAGGGCAAATACCATATTGATTTCGAATAAAAGAAAAGCAGGCTGAGGTATAAGATGAAATTCCAGAAAAGAGAATTAATGCCTTTTATCCTAATCCTATTAATCTTTGTTTTAATAAACAAAAAATATAAATAGGCTTTAAGAAATATTGTATTATAATGGTAAAATGCCCATACTGCGGAAGAAAGATTATTGAAAATGAAAGATACTGCTATTTCTGCCACCAGAACATCGGAAAGCACGTTGACAAAGCCCAACGTATAGGTCTAGAGCCAAAGCCCTACGGATTTAAGGACGACATAAACAAGATAAAGTCATTATTCAAAAAAGGAACTAACAAAGAAGAGATTAAGATATTCGCTTACTGCGTAAAATGCAACAATAAAGTTATTGTTAAAAATCCTAAGATATACATAATGAAGAATAACAGAAGATCAATAAAAGGAACATGCCCTTTCTGCAGCAGAAAAGTGTTTAGGGTAATAGGTATGGCATACAACAAGAAAAAATAACTTATTTCTTCCCAGCGCCAGCTCCAAACAAGCTAAGCATATCCTTCACAGCATCTTGGATACTCCATCCGTTCTTTATCAAATACACTAGAAGTATAACCACAAGAACAACTATGATAAAAGAAACTATTCCTGGAATTCTTGCTTTTTTCAAAAGATTCATATTGCTCAAATATTATTTATTTAATTTATAGATTCTATCTCTTTTCCATAACTCGGGTATTTCCTTCAAAAGATATGAAAGTTACACTGTCTCCTTCATTAAGCGATTCTAATAACTCTCTATCAGCATCAGCATCAATTGTTTCAAAGCTGATAACATCCATTATCTGCACCTTATCCGGCATCTTTGATATTACCTGGCCTTCTTTCTTCATTATCTCAACAACCTCTAGATTATCACCATGCGCAAAGTTAAAGTTTTTCTCGCCTTTTGACATCAATCCCTGCACAAACAGCTTGGTTTTAGAATGGGAGTGGGTGCCGCAGGCAACAACCTCTTTTCTTATGACCTTTAGAATTTCCTTGTTTATCCTGATATAGTTTCCCGGTTTTAGTTCTTTTGCTTGGACCATAAAAATCTGCAATATACAATGACTATAAAAAGATTTCCTCTTAACCCATTTACTATTAACAAATAGTTACAGAATAGAAAGATTTATAAATCATTTACCATCACTATAACCTACAATTGTAGTTAGAGATATATTTGGTTATGATCTAAAATGGCTGATATAGACAAAGGAACAGATCCTATAGTGAACTTGGTAGCTAATATTGCACATTATATGTATGACCCTATAGAAAAAGATCCAGAAAAAGCAAGACCTCTTGTAAGGGAATTATGGGCTCAAGTCATGAGGGGTGGAATATCAAGGTCTTTAACTAAAGCATATATTGATAGGTGCTCTGAAGGGGGATTCTCTGTTCATTACCCGGGCCATAACCCCACTGTTTTGAATTGGTTTATACATCGAGCCCCCTCATTAGAATGGGCTGAACAAGAATATAAATTTTCTCATGGTTATATGGGTCATCCCCAATTTAGGATGGCAGAATCAGAACAACCATTTAGATATGGGGATGGTTTAGTCCTTTGTGCAAGAAGATTTATTAATGGAATAGACTTAGATACATTTTTTCTAGGTTTATCAGACCAACCTGAACAATATGCTTCATTGGTTGAAACAATTGGAAAAGATGCCATGGCTGATTTAGTCTTTTGGCAGTCAGACGCCCATTCAAAAATGAATTCACTCCGGCCACAACCAACCCAGATTACTGAGGATCTTAAATCAAAACTTCTTCTTGCTTTTGATCATGCAAGAGAATTTGGCTCAGCAGCCTTAACAGATGAAGAACGTGCTTTGTTTAGTCGTTCTTTAAATATATTTGATACCCTTAAGTTAGAACCTCCCTTAGTAGTTCCACTTGCTGATTATTGCCCTAAAAATATTGGGGTAATGACAGAAAGACCAAGGCCAACTATTGATGAGGTTGTTTCTTCAGTTGTTGATAGGGATAGGCCAGATAAAGAACAAATCAGATCCCGTATTTCTCATTGGGATCCAGCGATGAGATGGGGCCATTTTTTAGAAGACTTTTTTGCATTCTTCGATTCATATGAATATTCTCCTTTCTCTGGAGGTGAGGGCTCAGCTAATCTAGAGGTATTAGATACTAACCTAAGAGGATTCTTGGATCTTAAATATGATGCGGATGAACAATTTCATTCATGGGTGGATGGATTAGATCTAGGTTGGCATAAAATTGATAAATTAGTTAAACAATTATCCCCAGATAGGGCGCTTATTCATCTTTACAGGGCAACAAGGAAAGCTGATTTAAGCCTCACAAGATATGCATGGAACAACCATGTACTAGGTAGAACAAGGGATCCAACACTATACGAGGCTACAGAAAGATTATTGCCTTTACAAATATCTTTCTATGAGGATAGGGCTGTAATGGCTGCAAAACAATTAATACGTTCTCACCTCCCTCGCGATCCCAATACCACTATTGGTTCATCTCGTGGATTAGAAAACTATAGGGAAAATGTTACCTGTTCATTAGATCAAGTTAGATCAATATATGATTACTGTAAGGGGTCTGATGAATCGATGAAGCTTGCATATGCATTTGGCATATATTATATTATGCAAAGATTGGCTGGTAGGAAAATTGATTATGGCAGAATCGCTGGAGCATCAAGTCCATCTAAATTTTTAGAGCTTTCTAAAGGGGGCTGATTAGAATTTTAGCAAATGCTTCTTCAGTAAATTTGGAGATAGGTAATGATCATGTCCATACCTGGAGATCAGACGGAGAGTTGACAGAATTAGAGATTATTCTTTATGCACTTACTAATCATATAAGAAGAATAGAATTGACAGACCACGATACAGTTATGGGATGGTCTCCTGGAGTTATTGAAGCAATAAATCAATATATAAGTGGGGGGGTACATTTTTTTCCAGACGGCAGAATTCATCCGGAAAATCCAAAGTTTATAAGGCCCGAATATGTCAGGCATATCCTGCAGGAAGGAGGTTTTCCAGATTATAAACTGACTGATTATCATCTGATAGAAGAAGCACAACCAGGTGTTCTTAAATGCGGGCCATCTTTAAGTATAGGTAAGGGGGTAGAAGTAACTTCTAGCATGGGTAAAACATTCCATATTCTCGGATTGCTGTTGTCAGATGTCACCCCAGATTTTCAAATTAGATTAGATGAAATCTGTAGAACAAGAAGGGAAAGAGCTTCTGAAATATTATCTTGTTTATATGAGGGCAATTATTTTTCTGGCAGAACTCTTGAATTTTTGAGATCATCTCGAGACCCTTCTTTTTCAGAGCAACAATTAATAGATTCTATAGGAAGTACATCTCCAGTGACTATCGGGGATGTTCTTGCTGTAAATCCTAATGCCCCTAGCAGATTGACAATTGGATTTCTTTTATGGAGAAGATATGGCCATAGTATATATGGGGATCTCACACCAGAACAAGTGAGGGATATATATCTTAAACGATCACCTCAAAGTAGGTTTAACATACCCTCGTTTAGTCCAAAGGAAGCTATTGCAGAGATTATTAGGAGTGGAGGGATTCCTGTTTTAGCGCATCCTAATGAAGGTAGGCCTGTAGATAGTAAATGGCTTGAAAATGATTTTGGGATTCTTGAATCAGAAAGAGTTAATGTTGGAGAATTAGTTGAAACTGGAGTCATTAGTTCTAGTGATATCATTTATGCTAAGCAACATGGAATTATCGGTTGCTTTCGTAGATGGGGGGTAAGAGGGGTAGAACATTCCTGTTATGCTAATACACATCGTTTATTGGATTTTAGTGCTGCTACAGACTATCATGGGCCAAATATGAAAAGGGAAAGGGAAATACGGGGGGGTAATGTACCCAGTTTGGACTCTCTCTTAAATATTAAGGTAATCCAGACTGCACATAATACTCTTTATTGGAAAATGCGCTCTGATGAAAAATACTCTGCTTGGAGGGAGAGTTTACAGGGGACTGAGGAGGTATTAAAAGGATTTCCCTCGACAGAAGAGATGGGTGGTGAACAGAAGTTAATACTCTCAGGTATGCCTCGGCCTATCGATACAATGCCTACTTTAGGAGAATATCTGGAAATGACTGCTATATGTGAGATAAATCCCCCTTACTTTAGGGGCACTGTATTAGAGATGGCAATTGATCTTCAAGCTGAATTAGCTAAAATCATTGAGCAATCTTCTTATATAACTACAGGAGAAGAGACAGAAATACAAGGATATAACTATAGGATAAGTTTATACTTAGGTACTCAATTAGGCACATTTACCCGAAAAGATATACTCAAAAATAATCTTCCTTTTTTGCATAACATTGGTAAGGTTCTAGCCTTGGGTATTGAAGAATGCAGCTCATCAGAAGGCGCTCTCAGATATCGTACAACATTTGTCCAACATGATGCAGTTGGAGCAGAACTTATAGATAACATTAGACCAGTCTTAAAAGAGCAGCAGGAATTAACAGATGAGGAAGTAGACCATATACGAGATGTTGCTTTGTATCACTGTAAGGTTCACGATATAGTGTACAGGATTATGTCAAAATTGCCCTTATCAGAATCTCAGGAAAGACTAAGTTCAATTTATAGGGCGATATCTTCAATAATCGAATCCAATCAATACAAACCAGATATAATCTTAGATAGTCTGCTTATAATAAAAGCAGCTGGCCAAAAAGCATATTCAGGCAGACAAGATCAATATCCTTTGTATTTAAGCGCTATTGATGAGTTCATGAAAGCTTGTGTAGATTCCTTAAGGCCAAAAACTATCTAACTATTCAATACTAAATAAGGGCCAATAAAGCAAAATATCTCCTGAGCTATTACAATCAAATAATGTGCTAATACCCGGTCTTGGACTTTAGGTGAGGTCTCAATAACGCTGCATAGATTATCGATAACTTCTTTCCTTTTCTTTGCTATCTCTATCAGTTTATTTTTATCAAACTTGTAGAATAATTCATAAAATCTATTTAACATTGCATGTACGTTTTCAAAACTGTTTATGACATTCTTACTTATTGGAGATTCTCTTTTATTGTTCTTTTTACCAAGAGAATAAAGATGCTTGCATAGGTATTTATACTGATCAGCTAGATTTTCCATACCTTCTAATATGTAATACATCGGTCCTCTAGGAAAATATTTTATCTCTCCTCCTTTATTTAGAAACCTTCTGCATGCAGTTGTAAATCGATTATTTGCCTCCTCTAGAAATGCAATATTCATCAATGAGTTAAAATTATTCTTTTTTATAGACTCTAATGTTTGTTCTGACATGGAAACCAACAATAAAAATGTCCTTTTTAAGATAGATTCAAACTCCTCTAGTTCACCTGAAATATGTTTTATCTCACAGAAATTATTCCCTTGGTTGGTTATCTCATATCCTACAGCTTCCTTGCCTAATGCTGACTGAACTGCACCCATGTCCTCTTCAGAACTGAAATTTACTTTAATTTCTTCAACTCCTTTTTTATATAGGGCATGAATGAGCCTGGGCACCATAATCCCCCACCCATCAATATTCATTTCGATTACTTTTACTTTATAATCTTTCTCTGTACTAACTATAATCTTACTCCCTTCCTCCTTTATCTCCAGCTCATCGCCTTTCTTTATCCCATGCTGTATAGCCCATTTCCTGGGCAGAGAAATCAATTGAGTACTGTTAGCTATTTGTATAACTCTTCTTTTCATATTGAGCTACCCCCGTATTTTTAATAAAAAATTATTTTGAATAGAGAAATCCTATTTTCTATATAAACCTTCCGATTTATATAAATACTATAAACTTTAAGCAATAATTATATAAAAAGCGATTCATTACCCGTAAATATTCCGGTAAAAATGGGGGATTAAATAAATTCAGGGTAAACAAGATGGATAATACAATAAGCTTCAATGATGCAAAAAAGAAAGCGCTTGAACTGAGTTATGGGATGATATTCCTAAGGTCAGAAGACAAGATGGATGATTTTGCAAACAAATGAGCCAAGAATATGATATGGATGAAGAAGAGCCCGAAACAATGAAAGTGGCTAAGCATAAGATGTACTGCTCGTACTGCAATGAAGAGATGCAGAACAAGGGTAAGGTTTTTGAATGCCCCATCTGCGAAAGCACTTACAAAGAAAACTAATCCTTTATTATTCCGTAACCTATCAGCCTAAATCTATTCCCTATCATTCTCGAGATTGTAACTCTTGAGCCTACTTCAGCGCAGACAGGCAGCTTTAATTTGCTCTTTATCAGACCTTTCTTCATCTCAAAAACTATGCCTACAGTTGCAGCAGAATTTACATTAAGCATCAGTGCTTCATTTGGTTTTATGGGATCAACATTCAAATCCTCTTTTGAGCCAACTACCCTTTCTAAAAGATGAACTTCCAAATTTAACAAATCCCATACTGGAGGTAATTTTCCAGGCAGCCCGACTACTGAGCCAGTTAACTTATCAGAAAATACAATAGCAGGATCCAATGAAGTCATGACTCCAATAGAACCGCCAGGAACAGCTTCTTTGATCGAAAGCCCTCCTGACTTTATCCCGACTATCTTTGTTTTCAGAGCATTCCATACTTTTTTATTTCTCTCTTCAATCTCATAACCTGGCTTTATCTCTATCTCATCCCCTTTCTTAAGAACACCCTGCTTCAATGCTCCGCCAAGTGTCCCTCCATGTATCTTACCTATATCTGTTCCAGGCTTGTTGATATCAAATGATCTTGCTACAAACATCAATGGATCTTTGCTTAAATCTCTTTTAGGTGTCTTTATTACTTCTTCAATAGCTTCTATTAAAGCAGACATCCCTATATTATGCTGAGCTGAAATCGGTATTATCGGAGCATCTTTATACCTGCTCGTGGATACAAACTTCTTTATCTGCCTGTAATTCTTTATTGCTTTTTCTTCAGTTACCAGGTCAATCTTGTTCTGTACAATGACTATATTCTCAACACCCATTATCTCTAAAGCCATCAGATGCTCTCTTGTCTGCGGCTGCGGGCATTCTTCATTTGCCGCAATCAACAATAAAGCACCATCCATTATAGTAGCACCAGCTAACATTGTTGCCATCAGGCTTTCGTGGCCAGGAGCATCGACGATACTTATTTTCCTAATCGCCTTTGTCTCCCCATTGCATTCAGAACATTTCTCAGCTGCAGTATAAACATTACATTTCTCGCATTTTCTTAGAGTAACATCAGCATATCCTAATCTTATTGTTATGCCTCTTTTCATCTCTTCAGAATGAGTGTCTGCCCACTTCCCGCTCAATCTTTCAAGCAAAGTGGTCTTGCCGTGATCAACATGGCCTACTGTCCCAATATTCAGCACAGGCTGCCCAATTTCTTCTTTTTTAGAACTCCTTGAACTTTCAGAATCTTTTTTAGGTTTACCAGAAATTTCAGCATTCTTCTCTTTTTTTCCAGAAGACTCACTAATCTTTTCATCTTCAGGAACTTTCGGACCCTTTTTTACTGCTTTTTTCCTTGGCATATTTACTTCTTAGCTTCTTCCTTTGGCGCTTCTTTCTTTTCTTCCTGTTTCTTGTCTTCTTTCTTTTCTTCTTTCTTTTCTTCTTTCTTTTCTTCTTTCTTTTCTTCTTTCTTTTCTTCTTTCTTTTCTTTAGGAGCTTCTTTCTTTTCTTCCTGTTTCTTTTCTTTAGGAGCTTCCTTTTTCTCCTCTGCAGCTTCTTCTTTCTTCTCGCCGGCAGGGAACATCTCGCTTAACTTCTTAGCGCCTTCTTTTATAATCTTAAGGTTGATCTGGATTATATTTTCATGGATCTTATGCCCGCATACTGTCTTTCTTTTCTTCTCTCCTTTTGCAAGACCTGGAAATCCTACTCCACCTGAAGAATGTATCTTCTTTCTTGTTGCCCTTATTCCGTGCCTCATTGGAAATCCGCAATAATCAGAGCCGCCTGTGATAGTAAACTCATAATCCTGCATTCCAAAACTATCTCCTTTTATGTTCTCTTCTACATTTAACCCGATAAATCCCTCTGCTTCTGCATCCTTTGCTTCCTTCTGGAAACATTTTCCTGATTTGGGATCAGCTATGCACAACTTAAAACTTGCCATTTCAATAACCTCCAATGTTTTGTTAAGATAATATAAAAAGAAATAACCCTGGGTTTAAAAAGCTTATGGGTTTGACTAAAAATTCCTTCTGATATTAGATTTTTCAAACTTTAATATATCCTCAATCGTATAAATCCCCCTATTTTTCATCAATTTAAGCATATTTGCAAAAATTTTTGCTGTTGCTTTTACATCACTCAAAGCCCTGTGCTCATCGGAATTGTTGATATTCATGAACTCGCATAAGTCACTTAGCCTTTTTCTTGAAAGCTCAGGAAAAAGCCGGTTAGCAAGCTTTCTAGTGCACAACCTTGAATTATCCAGCCTATAGCTATTATGTACTTTAAGGTTATGTTCAATAAAACCAAAATCAAATGTTGCATTATGCGCAACAAAAACATCTTCCCCTAAAAATTCAACAAAAGAAGGCAGAGCCTTATTTATCGTAGGAGCCTCTTTTACCATCTCATTATCAATGCCAGTTAATCTTGTTATGAAAGAAGGGATCTTTACCTTAGGGTTAACCAAAGTATGATAGGTCTTAGTGATTTTATTATTCCTGACTTTTGCAGCTGCAATCTCTGTTATCTTATGGTAATGTTTAGAAAGTCCTGTTGTTTCAATGTCTATTACTGTGAAAACCATAAAAATTTTAGAATCTGATTGTTTATATTTTTTTCTATTTAATTAGAAAAAGCAACAGGCTTGCAAGTTTCAACATTCTTCTTCAAAAAAGGATATTGGATACATACACTCGGCCTAGATCCATAAATTTTACAGGAAGAAATCCCTTCTTTGTTCTTGACTAAAAAAACACAGGAATAATCATCTCTCTTGCGAAGGACAAACTTTGTAGGCCCAGGCAGATTCTTGTCGATATCAACAAAATCTTCCTCGCTATACCCTTTTTTCTTTATCTTTTCAATATCTGCTTTGCTTAATTTAACTATATACTTTATACAACATTCCCCACATCTAGAGCAGATAAATGTTTTTGGGTCTAACATCCTTATTTTTTAGTAGATTTTGTTATAAAGTTGATAAGCTCAACAGGCACAGGGAGTATTATTGTGCTGTTCTTCTCAGAAGCTACCTCTGACATTGTCTGGAACAATCTAAGCTGCAGTCCAGCTGGCTCTTTCCCGATTATCTTTGCTGCCTCTGCTAGTTTCTCTGCTGCCTGTGCTTCCCCTAGTGCAAGAGTTATCCTTGCTCTTCTGTCCCTTTCTGCCTCAGCCTGATGAGCCATAGCACGCTTCATAGTTTCAGGCAGCTCAATATCCTTTATCTCAATCTTGCTTACCTTGATTCCCCATGGGTCAGTATCTTTATCAACTATACTCTGTATCTTATGTGATATCACTTCTCTTTTCTGTAATATGTCATCAAGCTCAAACTCACCTACAATATTCCTCATTGTTGTCTGGGCAAGCTGTGAAACGGCATAATTAAATTCCTCTACCTCTATTATTGCCCTGTTTGCCTCTGAAACTTTATAATAAAGAACTGCATTAACCTTTAATGAAACATTGTCCCTTGAAACACATTCCTGCGAAGGAACATCTATTGTCTTTATCCTCAGATCAACTCGTTCCCATGTTTGTATTATAGGTATAACCACCCTAAGTCCAGGACCAATCATTCCTGCAAACTTTCCAAGAGTAAACTTCACTCCTTTCTCATACTGCTTAACTACTTTTAAGCTCATCAGTATCAAGACACATATCCAAAACAGAAAAAATCCTGTTAAACCAAATCCAAAAAACACCATTTAAATCGCCTCCTAATTTATGAGGAGATGCCAGAAATTTTATTTCTAAGCACCCCACAAATGAATTAACTTGTTTCTTTTAAATACTTTTCTAATCTCTTCAGCCCTTCTTCAATCTTCTCAACATCCAATGCATAGCTTAGTCTTATCCTGTCAGGCGCTCCGAACCATTCACCTAAATAAGTTATCACTTTATGTTTCTTAAACAAATTCCATACTGCATCTTTTGGATTATCTATCTTAGGCAAGACATAGAATGCACCTTCTGGTTTCCAAAGATCAAGTCCTAATTTCTGCAATCCTTCATATATAAAGTCCCTTCTCTTTTCCCATATCTTTACCTGGTCCTTGATATATTCCCTAGGAACCTTTGTAGCTTCATAAGCCATCTCCTGGCTGAGTATGCTTGTATTCATAGATGTATGCGTTTTGAGCTCAATAACATCATGGATTATCTTCTTATCATTGGAGTAAAGGTAGCCTACTCTTAAACCGCACATTGCAAATGTTTTAGAAAATGAATTTATTGTAACTACGTGCGGCCCTGATAGCATATAATTTTCTCTTATATATATCAAATCTTTGTAAACCTCATCAGATATAATCGTTATATCCAGATCAGCACATAGCTTCTCTATCTTTTTCAGCGTATTTACATCCTGCACTCTTCCTGTAGGATTAGATGGTGAATTTATCAATACACATTTACAATCCCTTACCTTTTTGTCAAAATCATCAAAATCAATCTTTCCTTTTATTGTCTCTGTAAAAACAGGCTCAAAGCTGCTTAGCTTAGCCATCGGAATATATGAATAATAATATGGCTTATGGAAAAGTATCTTGTCTCCTGGCTTGCATATTGCCCTGAATGTAAGGTCTAATGCCTCAGAAGCCCCGTTTGTTATTACAAAACTGTCTTTGTCAGAACCTTTAAACTGATTTTGCTTTGACAAGGCATTTCTTAGATTTTCCTGGCCCTGTATCAATCCATACTTAAACTGCCTGTAATCAGGCAGTATCTTAAAAACTCTCTCAGGGGGAGGTAAATCGGGCTGTCCAGAGCCAAAGCTGATATAATCATCTCCCTGTATCCCTATAAACATTGACGGGCTTAGTTTTTCCTGCATTAGTATCACCTTTGAATATTATTTGATTATCAACCAAAAAAAGATTTTATAATTAAAACAATGAAAGAACTACAAGACCGCTATCTCTTCTTTGTGTGGCATAAACATAGTTTTTATTATCTATATTTAAAGATTTTGATTAATTCTCAAGATTTTCTCCTGTTTTCTTCATCTTTTTTGTGCTGCCTGAAATATTCCTGACAGGTATCTTTTTCTTCTGTTGGTTTTCAAACTGTTTGACATAAACATCCATCTGTGGGAAAGGTATCGAAATCTTATTCTTACTAAACGAATTATAAATCAGGCAGTTCAGTTTTTCTTTTGTTGCAAACCTTTCCTTGTATGACTTGATCCATACCAAACATTTAAAATTCAGTGAAGAGGCACCCATCTCTATAAACATTACAGAAGGGTCATGAGATTTAGAAAGATTATCCAGTTTTTTAATCTCACCCATCACGACCTTTTTTACCTTGTCCACATCAGAGCCATATGCAACAGAAAAAAGAACTTCAATTCTTGCTTCTGAATTTGGAAGAACATAATTTTTTATATTAACTCCTGCAAGCTTGCCGTTAGGGATTATTACTACTTCATTATTCCAGGTTTTGATCCGAGTACTTCTTAATCCAACATCTATTACAGTTCCGGAAGTCTCTTCATCTATCTTTACAACATCCCCTACTTTGATACTTCTGTCAAGTAAAAGAGAGACTCCACCAAAAATATTCCCTAGAGTATTCTGTAGCCCAAATGCAACTGCTACACCTATTATTCCAAGTGATGCTAATAATGGGCCTATCTGTATATCCCATATCCTCAATATGAATAATGCTGCAATTATAAAAAAGACAACTCTGCTTGTTTTAGTGCTTATCAATATTAGGTTCTCATCAGCTTCCGCACCTGTTTTTAGGGCTTTTCTCTTTATCCCTGCTTCAAGCAGTATATCTAGAATTACTACCACTACATAACTTAATAATAATACAGCTAAAGTAGAAATAATGTGGTTTGCCATCGCACTTGTAGCTGCCTCTAGATTTAAAGGCACAACAGCTAACTTGATCCCTAGCACAAATAATAATATAGACATAGGTGTTCTTGTCTTTTTAACTATGATATCATCCACTTCTGTCTTGGTCTTTGCAGCCAGTTTTAATATAAACCTCTCTGCTACCCATGCTGCTAATTTAGCAAAAACAAAAAATAATGCAAGTGTTAAAAAAGACTGGGTGTATTTATTTCTTATAATTTCCTGAATACTCGCTTCAGTTATACTTAAAATTGCCATGCCATCAATACCCATACTTAGAAGTTTAATCTAATGGTTTATATAGTTTTCGGACTAATTAGGCATAATTGATTTATTCTCTTCTATTGAAATCACATAAGAACCAGGCAGTTTTTTCCTAAATCTATTCAATGCCTTCTTTGCAAAGTCAAGATGCTGTTTGTTTACTGAAACAGTCACTACCTTTTGGCCTGCTTTTATCTGCGCAGCAGAGCCTATAGGCTTTCCGAATGCTTTCTGCATCCCTGTTGAGAACCTGTCTGCTCCTGCACCAGAAGCCAATGGGTTTTCCCTCATTATATGAAAAGGATAAGGCCTTACCTGCATAAAATACCCGACTGTGCCCAAGTTTGTTTCCAATATCTTGTTTCCTGATTGCCTTGCGCTTTCTAATGCATTGTCTCTTATCTGCAACCCCTTATTAGATATAAGATGTAAGGAATAAGCAAAACTCTTTTTGTTTGTTCCTGTATTGAATCTCACTACTTTAATGTTAGTCTTAGTTTTAATAAAAGACTTCTTCTTGTACTTAGAAATCCTTGTATATGGCCGTTCTAATTTTCTGTATGCTATAAACTTTCTTAATTTTACCATTTGGAATTAAGGATTAACCAGCCATTTTTAAACTTTTCTATTGTTGGATTCCCGTAGAAATTTTCTGCTTCGCATCTTTTGCACCAAGGCAAAACCAAACCTTTTTTATAGCCAAAGATATACAAATCTGTTTGTACTATCATTTTTTTACGCTCCAAACGGCAAATAGCTTCTACGCTTTGTAGCTGCTGTTCGTTTTTATTCTTAGAAACTCAAAGAAATAAATCTTTCCTCACAAGAGTTGACTTTGGCCTAAAACAGTATGTGCATAGCATAAGAAAATTCATTTTCTTAGCATTATTTTTTTCAAAAATAATACATCTTCAAAATTCTTGACGAAAGCGGCAAAGGAGTTGCGTGCTGAGAAATTTTGTTGAAATTTCTGGCACCTCGCTCGCTACGTTCGGAGGTTCCCGTAGTCTCGGAAATCAGAGAGTTATAAAAAATCCTCTGAATTTTTTATGACCTAAAAATTCTTCGAATTTTTAGATTTCTGAGATCTACAAAATGCATAGCATTTTCGAGAGGAGCAACCCCTCGCGACGCTCGTCGATAATATTTGATTTATAGAATTTTGACTTTAGGATGCTACGCACATGAATGCTTTGATAAACCTCAACCCCCATTTTTAATTTTCGATTTAAGGCACTTTTTGTCGTCAGTAAGGGTTTAAATCAAAAAACCCATAAACTTCTGTTAAATCGCCTGTATTTAAGTTTG
>Ga0180007_10001682_pt1 | contig 28552 bp, 28 predicted proteins | sample MM_PC_MetaG_FD_121122 | JGI IMG/M metagenome (GOLD analysis project Ga0180007, IMG submission 121122) | Groundwater microbial communities from the Aspo Hard Rock Laboratory (HRL) deep subsurface site, Sweden - MM_PC_MetaG | ecosystem: Environmental > Aquatic > Deep subsurface > Groundwater... | reverse complement strand
CCTTCACTTTGAACATAAGTTCTTCAGATTTTTTCAAAATGAGCTTATGCTGTTATTACGTCTTAATAGGGCGGTTATTGTGCGTTACATGTCGGTTACTGCCCTGTTACTGAAATAATTGCCCTGAGGGACCATTAAGGACTGTCTGTTACTATGAAAGTCATCACTTGGGACTGTCTGTTACTATGAAATGGATACCCTTTTCTTACCAAATATGTTTCCACACACAAGGTTGTTTATATGAAAGGCATACTGTGGAACTGTCTTTCTCAAGTCATTTGTACGAAACCCTCAAAAAATTCTTTTTTTGATTACTCTATTTTACTATTTGTAGAGGTACTTATTTGCTTTAGATTAAGTCAGTTTCTCCTGTTTTGAGTTATATAGGGGATTATGATTCAACTGACAATGCTTATTGCTTTTGTACTGACTGAGTGTCTTTCAATTAGCATAAATGTTATTTTTGCAAACCTGAACTACTCCAAGTATTTCTGCCAAACGACTCTGTTTATATAATCAGTGTAACTAAGTATAATTCTAACTACTTTCTCGGATACATTAGGCATCTCATAATCAGCAACGTGTCTAAGAGTATTTTTGTCTTGATGCTCCAACATAATTAACGCTTGTAAAATCCTAACCTTGTTTAACCCAACCATCATGACAGCGCCTTCTTCCATTGCCTCGGGTCTTTCATGGGTTTCTCTAATGTTTAGCGCTCTAAAATTTAGAATTGATGATTCTTCACTAATAGTTCCAGAATCGCTCAGTACTGCTTTAGACTCTACTTGCAGTTTGTTGTAATCAATGAATCCAAGAGGTTTTAATGTTTGGATCAGAGGATGGAACTCAATATTTTTTTCTATTATCATGTTTCTTGTTCTTGGGTGTGTAGATATAATGACAGGAATTTGATATTTTTCTGCAATTGTGTTTAAGGTATCAACAAGACAAGTAAAATTATTCGAATTTATGTTTTCTTCACGGTGAGCAGATACTAGAAAGTATTTGCCAGGTTCTAGGTTTAATCTTTCTAAAATATCTGAATTGCTAATCTCATTAGTTTTGTTCATTAAAACTTCAAATATAGGGCTGCCGGTTTTTATAATTCTATCAGAAGAAAGTCCTTCATGTATTAAATGTTCTCTAGCAATTGAACTATAAGGTAGATTAATGTCAGCGATATGATCTACAATTTTTCTGTTTGTTTCTTCAGGTACCCTTTGGTCAAAACAACGGTTGCCTGCTTCCATATGAAATATGGGTACCTTTTTTCTTTTTGCCACTAATGCAGATAAACAACTATTAGTGTCTCCTAAAATTAAAAACGCATCTGGTTTGACTTTCTCAATAATAGGATCAATTCTTATTAAGATGTTTCCGATTGTTTCTATCGCACTTCCGGTTGCGGCGTTAAGAAAGTAGTCTGGTTTTTTAATATTTAAGTCCTGAAAGAATACCTCATTCAACTCGTAATCATAATTTTGACCAGTGTGAACCAAAGTATGTTCTATAGTTTCGTAACTATTAAGTTTCCCAATAACCGCTGACAATCTAATTATCTCTGGTCTAGTACCAACAACAGTCATGACCTTTAGTTTCTTCATAATAGTTCATCTCCTTTATAATTTGTAACTCTTATAATACTCTTTATGGGTTAAAACCCACTCAGACATTTCCTTAACCATTTCTTCATATGAAGGAACTTCAAATTTAAAATCTGACCTTGTTCTAAGTAGTGACTTATCTATTTTAACTTCATCGTTCTTTTCAATTTTTACTGAACTCTTTCTAAAATACATATTGAACAACTGTAAAAGTTCATATTTAGAAATACTTTGATTGTTAACCAAGTTGTAGATTCCTGTTAAATTCTGCACTATTGCTTGTTCCATTGCTCTTGCTAATGTCACTGTTGTAACTCCAGTCCACATAGCCCTAGAATAGCCTTTAATTGGCTTGTCCTGTTTCATAAACCAATTAAACAAGCCAATTCCATTTTCATTAATATCTGGTCCGATTATTGAATTCCTAAACGTCAAGTCTTTATTGTTATCTATTTCTCCTAATGCCTTACTTCTGTCATAAAAAGTCTCACCATCTTTGAAGTCATATTCAGCATATTGTCCTTTTTTGCCAGAAAACACACAATCCGTACTCATTTGAATAATCTTTGTTTTAGTGTTTTTTGTCAAATTTGAAAGATAGTGTGGTAAATAGCTGTTTAAATAAATTGCTTTGTCGGGGTTATTATTAGCGAACTCATTTAAGATGCCAACACAATTTATAATAGCATCAAAATCACCCTCATTAATAATATTTTCAAGTTTTTCTCTTTCAAATACATCTAAAACTATATTCTTATTAGCAAAAACACTAAAATGATTTTGTGTTAATGTTGATACATCATATCCTTTTTCTTGAAAATATAATGTTATGGTATGACCTGCCATCCCTGAAGCACCCAAAACTAGTATTCTATTGTTTTTCATAATCATAACTCCCATTTTATTTCATCTAATTTTAGAAGTAGTTCTTTCATTTCTTTTACATCAAGTCTTTTTGTATTATGAGAGTGATATGATTCAGTTAATTCGATTTGCTTATTTCCCTTATCAAAATATATATCATAATTTAGATTTCTGTTATCCGCTGGTACTTTATAGAAACCACCTAAGTCAATTGCCTTAATCATCTCTTCTTCTGTAACCAACACCTCATATAACTTTTCTCCATGTCTAGTACCTATATATACTGGTTTAAGTTTGCTCCCTTTTAGTTCTAGTACTGCTTTAGCCAAAACTTCAATTGTTGAAGCCGGTGCTTTTTGAACAAGCAGATCACCTTGTTCACCAAATTCAAAAGCATATAGAACTAAATCTACTGCCTCTTCTAAAGTCATCATAAACCTAGTCATTTCAGGATTTGTAATTGTTATCGGCTTATTTTTTTCTATCTGGTCAACAAACAAAGGAATAACAGAACCACGAGAGGCCATTACATTTCCATATCTTGTTAAACATAATACGGTATCATTCGCTCCTAATTGTCTACTTCTTGCCACTACATTCTTTTCCATTAGTGCTTTACTCATTCCCATAGCATTAATGGGATAGGCAGCTTTATCTGTTGATAAGAAAATTGCTTTCTTAACTTTGTTCTTTACACATGCAGAAATAACATTGTCACTACCTATAATGTTTGTCTTAACGGCTTCCATTGGATAAAATTCACAAGAAGGGACTTGTTTTAATGCAGCGGCATGAAAAACATAATCCGCGCCAATAAAAGCTCCTTCTATAGAATTATAGTCTCTTACATCACCAATATAGAATTTGAGCTTATCATTATTGTATTTCTTTCTCATATCTTCTTGTTTTTTTTCATCTCTTGAAAGAATACGTATCTCTTTAATTTGACTATTTAGAAATCTCGATACAATAGCATTACCAAATGAGCCTGTACCACCAGTAACTAACAGTATTTTATCTTTGAACATTTTAATTAACCTCCATCAGGTATTTTAGTCTGTCTTTGAACTTTTCATTTTGTTTATTCTTTATATAGTATGATGCCTCATTTATATTAATTGTGTTTTTCACTCTATAAACCTTACACTTCCCTATTAATTTTCTAGCAATTCTGCGAACAACCTTGTTGCATATAATTTTATACTTGAAAAAAGAGTTAACAAAAAAATTGTTGTTTTTTTTGTATTGGACTTCTTTTAATATATCTGAATATTTTTTGTATAATAGAAACTCTAGATACTTTATGTTGAATTTATTTATCATCTTTTCCATGTCAAAATCACGAAGTGCTTTTATGACTGTTTCAGCCCATATTGTTTCAACACTATAAATTTGTGGGATTAATTTTTCCCAAATATAATTCTCATGACCTTTAAAATGTGGTGCATCACTTAACTTCCCTTTGTGTATTCCAGTTGCTGAGTCAGAAGAACCGCTTTTTTCACAAATTCCAGAAATGGTTATAGGAAATGTTGTTCTAATGACATTTTTAGCGTGTAAAGAGGCAGAAACAGCTATGTAAATATCAGGTGTTAGTCCACCAAAATATTTGCCTTCAATATTTGATTTAATCACGTCTTTTCTAACTATACCGTGGTAAAGTCTTGCCAGATCAGCACTTTGATATTCTTGGCCTGCTTTGCTTAACAGTCTGTGTATACCATTTTGTGTTTCTATAAAAATAATTTTTGGATCTTTTTGAGAATATATTAAGAGCCCAGATTTGCTGTCTTTAACAATGTCACTATTACTTGGCCAAAAATAGACAGCACCTAAATCGGGTACAATTGCATCTATATTGTTATTATATGCATAAGACAGTAATTGAAACATTTCAGGTAAAATGCCATCATCGTCGCCAATCGCAATTAAATAATCACCGTTTGCCTTTTTTAGTGCATAATCAAAATTATCTACAAATGAGACAATTCCGGGATTATAGTAGTACTTTATAAATGATTTGTTTAATTCTCTAATTTTATATTCCAAATCCTTGTTATTACTATTGTCGCAAACTATAACTTCTACTTCGTAATTTGAATCTAGGACAACATTAATGATTTGCTTTAAAGATTCATAGCAATAATATTGCCTGTTTTTTGTAGGTATGATAATTGATAGATTATATTTCATTGCAAATTCTCCATTTCATGACAACTTAGTTTTTCTTCACTCAAAATTATTCCAAAGAGGTAGTATTAAGTATTCTGTTAGATTTAAATTCACTTTACAAAATAAACGTTTGATTCCTAAGTATCTTCTTTAAATCTATATACTCAACTACAACATATGGAACAAATACTACAAGATCTATAAAAACAATAACAATCCATAACTGATAATATCTTGTTAGAAAAAGTACCATAATGATCTTAAAAACGACTGCTACTCCGTACATTATTGCTTGCAATTTTGTTTTATTAAAGCCCATAGCAAACGTTGATACCGTGGACTGTAATATAAATACGCCACCAAATATTGCAAATATAGTCGCCCACAAATAATCAACAGTTGGAGCGTTATCACCTAGCCAAAGGTTAAATGCTATTTGAAGTAACAATATGGCAAATAATTGAAATAATAAAACAAATAGTGAACCAAGTAACATTAAGTTGAAGTATTTGTTTATCCATACATAATTCTTCTCCACATGTGCCTTGGTAACTGCCGACCATAGTGGTGTAAGTGCGAGCATGTATAGTGAACCCGATAAAATAAAAACTCTATAATAAATTTGATATTCAACAACTTGTTCTGGACTGATAAAATATGAGATTATGAATGCATTCGAGGCAGTTAATATAAGATATAAAATTTGATTAATAAAAATAGCTCCACCGTTAAACAAAACAATCTTAGCTTTATCTTTGTTGTAGTGATTAATATTAGGGCTCATACCTTTTAAATCTTTTAAAAATATATAAACTGTTATAAGTATTAACGGTAGAATAACGCTTAATAGGTGAACAATAGATAATACTATCAAATTAGACGCTGTACTGTCTCCTTTATAAAATAACACAAACAAAAGTTGCGATGAAGCTGTGATTAATGCTAAAAAATTGTTGATTGCAGATTTATTTAGTGCATAAATTATAGAGTTAATTATTCTCATAAAAAATTGCAACAATATTGCACACATGTTAATTAAAACAACTTTGAGTAATAAGTCATTATCAATTATAGTTTTACTAATATTAAAAACCTTATTCCAATCTAATACAATAACTAATGGAATTACAAGTATAGCTATAATAATTGTTAAAACCCCTAAAATAAAATAGGAAGATGAAATGTATTCTTTAACTTCTTTATAATTATTTTCTTGTAACGGTTTAACTATTCTATTTCTAAGTCCATTCCCGATTCCGAAATCAAACGTCAAGACCCATGTTAATACTGACAAAATAGTAAACCACAGTCCTAATATCATATCATTTTCGAAATATTTAATATATGCAGGAAGACTAACAAATGAAATAAGTAAGGCTAACCCTTTTATAAAAAAGGCAGAACCAATATTAAACATCAGTCTTTTATCATCTTTTCCCAAATTCTCATCTCCTCTATTAAACAATAATATGATAACTTATTTACAAATAATTCAATTTGTATAGTTTTTCTACACTAACATTTTCAGTTATGAATAATGTGTTAATCATAATTTAGGCTATTATTCTAAATTCTATCTATTTCATCTTGAGTTACAAATCTTTTTTCCTCTTTCAAGAAATCAGTTTTAACGATAATCTAAAAGTAATTTTTTACTCAATTTGTATAGCTTATTGCTACAAATTAAATTAGTTAACTTTCTTTTTTTGCAAAATTAATCGTATTTGTTCCAGTAATATTCTAAGTGCATTTTCTTTAGAGTGACGACTTAGTGACATCTTATAGTTATTTTCACCTAATCTTTTCAATAATGCAGGATCATTAACAAGCTTCAATATCAAAAAGGATAATGATGCATATTTTCCAGGACTAAATGTTAATCCATTTACATCATGAACAATCAACTCTCTAATATTAGGAAAATCACTAATAACAGCAGTTTTCTTTTGCACTCCAATCTCGAATACAGGGCGAGCTTGATGAGGTTTAATCATTGGGAATATTAGGAAATCTGAAGCAGAATACGCGAGGGAAATATTTTTCTGAATACCTATAAAATATACCTTTTCTTCGATTTTATTTTTACGAATAAAATCCTTGATTTTCTTCGAATAAACTATTTGCTTATGTTTTTTAATTCTAGTTAAATAATACCTAATTAAATTAGATTCATTAACCACTCCATCGTCATTTCCAGCAATAATTAAAGATATTTTTTCGTTTTTTATTTCTACAAGAGCTTTCAATACTAAATCCACACCTTTTAGTCTGTTAATTCCACCAACAAAAAGTATATTCGTTGAATCAAAAGGAATATTCAGTTTTTTACATGAATCAGTTTTGCCATAGGAGTCAATATAGTCAATTTTATCTAAAAAATCAGGAACAACGAACGCATTGGTTTTCTTTAAGTTGGTTTGCTTTAAATCGAATTCTGATAAAAATGATACAGCTGAAAAATTCTCAAGATTTCTATTCATGTACTTATTTATCAAAGAATTTGTCTTTCCTGCAATTGTTTCACGTACAAAACATAGAGTAGCGGACTTTTTAAATATTTTTCCCATCCATGAAAGTACTTTAGAGTTTACAATGATCAAGTCAGGATTTTCTTCAATTTCGATTCTCTGCCAATACTTAACTTGAAACATAGAATGTAGTGCGTGATACCAAAATCTAGGTTGTAATAGAGAATTTCCCCCACTATAGTGAGTGATTTTACCTAACTTAAAAGGGAAAACTTTTGGTTTTAGTCCTTTGCTAGTTAAAAAATCAAAAAGTTGACTGGGGCTATTAGGTATGTATGTGACAACCTCGTAGTAATCTTGTAATTCAAGCCAGGTATTGTACAAGCTAATTCCTGCACCGCCATGTAAACCCGAGTGATGGATGATAAGAATTTTCATTTGTTAAAACCTCATTTCCAGAAGAATTTATAATTGTCAATACCTAAACTTCCTCCTTGAGTTGTAATCAGAAACATAATCAACGGGAGTATTATGCATGCAACAATAGATGCAGTTTTTAAGTGTTTATTTTTTATATCCATAATAACATTTGGAATTAGAATTGTGGTAAAAACCATAAAATAGTAAATTAACCTTTCAAATAAGGAGATTTCGGTTGCAAAAAAGTAAATAACAACGCTAAAAAATGATAGTAAAAGTAACTTTGAAATTAGAGAATCAGATAAATTTGGTTTAATTGTTGGTTTCCAAATAATTAACACTGCTAAAGGAATTAATAGATAAACTACTATGACTAATGGGTTAATATTTACTTCAAGATGCAAATACCTTTCCAAATATCTTTCTGGGATTATATTTGTAACTAATGGAATGAGTATGGATAATGCAAAATATGAAGTAAGCGAAATAACGTATAGGATTATTGCTTTAAATTTTTTCATCTCAAAATCCTTAACTAAATAAACAACTAAAAAAATAATTGCTGAATTGTGAAAAAATGTAGCCAATATAACAAGACAGATAAATAGAAGTTTCTTGTTATTCATTAAAAACATAAAAGCAATTATTGAAATAGTTACAGCTAAACTTTGCCTAATACCCGACATTGTCATAGCAAAAAGCCCTAAGGTAACAAACAAATAAAAACTTAATATGATATTTTTAGAGTATTTTTTATAAAGTTTGGATATTACTATCACAATAAACGATGCTATTATAAAAAGATAAAGTTGAAATCCTATTCCTGATTTACTAAAAAATAAATTGAAATAAGAATACCCTCTTTCGGAAGTTCTGAACTGAAGATATTGTTCTGGGTTTAAAAACTCATTATAGTAGCTCATAACGTCTGTTCCAACTGTAACATCTCTTAATCCCATAAGAAAAAGAAGTGATCCACCAGCAATATAAATATAGATATTTCGCTTTTGTCTTAAACTTATGCGACTATTTTGACTTACAAATAAGCTTATAAAACCCCAAAACGCAATAACAATTAAATAAATTGTCATCTTAAACACCAACCTTTTTGAAAAAATCCTCAATATCAATTTCCCACTTTGTATAATCAAATACATTGGTTTGATAGCAATAATCTTTTAACGTGTTTTTTTGTTGATTATTTTGACTTAGTATAGATATAAATTTATTCAAATCATAATCTTCACTATTAAGGTTTAGGAAGAAACCGTTTTTACCATCAACTAGATAATTTTCTAAATCACTCGTCTTTGTAGTAATAACTGGAACATTTAGTTTGATGCTTTCAGTGAATTTTGTAGGAAAACCGGAATTAGATGTTATATTGCTCTCTCTTAATAAAATTGAAAAATCAGCTTCAGCTATTTCCTTTTGTAACAAAAAGTTATCAACTTTTCCGTGAAATCTAATGTACTTACAAGAAACATTAACAATTTCTTGATCTTCAGGTAACACTTCCAGATATTGCTCTTTTGTTAAACCATAAATATCAAAAACAATGTCTTTTTTTCCTATAACAAATGCATTATGAACTAGTTTTATAGCGATATCCAATCTATCTTTTGCTAGACTTCTTTTGTTTAACTTTTTACCTAGTTCAAATGGAGTACCTGCATATATTATTCTCGTAATCTCACTTGAGTTATAAACCGGTGTAATATCATCTTTTGTATAAATCAATGTAGGTATTACAACTGATAGATTTTTTTTGTAATAGCGACTTAAGAACTGACTAGACAAAATTAACGCATCAACTTTCTTGTTTACAACTTTCATTCTCAAGTTAGAATCAATAGTTTTAATGGATTTTAGTATATAATTATTATCCGATTGAGTATACCACTCTGTTGTATCAGAGATTATTTTTATATTACGTTTTCTACAATATCTGAGTATCCGTACAAACGGAAGTGAATGATAATTGTAGCAAATGATCGCTTTTACATCACTATACTTTTCAATAATTTTAACCACTGGTTTTATACTCATCATAAATTTAAGCCACTGTAGTTTTCCAATCGGATACGTTCTTTCCCAAACATCGAATTCATCAATTTTCGAGTAAGTTACTTCATTTTTAATAGAATTTTTTTTGATTCCAATCAGTACCGTTTTATAACCAAGATTAGTGAATAACATAGAGTTTGCATAAACTCGATTAGCTGAAGCATTTTTATTTGGTAGTTCAAATCCTCCGATATAGATTATTGTCCCGTTACTCATTTAGAAGGATCTCCTTGTAATGGGATATAGCTACATTAATGCCTTTTTCGAAACTCCATTCAGGTTGATAATTCAATTGTAGTCTAGCTTTTTCTATACTTGCATTACTATGCTTTATGTCACCTTTTCTTGCAACCTCATAAAGTGGTTCAATCTTTTTGTCTAGTTGTTTACATAAAACTCGATAGATGTCAATCAAGTGCTCTCTTCCCCCGTAAGCAATATTATACACGTCACCTGCATACAAACTTTCTGCAAAACAGGCCTTAAGATTAGCTTCTACAACATTTTCTATGTATGTGAAATCTCTACTCTGATTTCCATCACCATGTATAATGGGTCTTTCATTTTTTAGTAGTTGCTTAATGAACTTAGGTATTACAGCTGCATAATCACCATTTGGGTTTTGTCTTTTACCAAAAACATTAAAATATCTGAGACCATAAGTATCCAAATTATAAAGCATTTTATATAGTTTTCCGTATTCCTCGTTTACCCTTTTAGTAATTGCGTACGGTGAAAGTAGATTGCCTTCTCTGCCTTCAATTTTTGGTAATTTAGGTTCATCACCATAAACAGATGAACTTGAAGCATAGACAAATTTCTTAACACCATTTTGTTTAGCCGCTTCAAGCATATTTAATGTGCCCTTAATGTTTATTTCTTCATATAGTAAAGGCATTTCAATGCTTCTTGGGACACTGCCCCATGCAGCTTGGTGCAAAACGTAGTCAACTCCTGAACAAGCAATTATACAAGTATCGAAATCTCTAATGTCACCTAGAATAAATTCGAAATTTGGGTTTGAAACAAACAAATCAACATTTTTTTGGAAACCAGTTGATAAATTGTCCAAACACTTAACCTTATAGCCCATTTCAAGTATAGATTCAACTAAATTAGATCCAATAAATCCAGCACCGCCAGTAACTAGAAATACTGAATCATCAGGAAATTTCAACTCTTTATAACTCATTTTCGCACCTCTACAATCGGAAGTAATTATATCCTAATCTTTCATATATATTTCGATCTAATATGCTTTTGATATCAATAATTACTCTATTTTTATTTTGATTTTTTTTGAATAACTTATTTAAGTCTTCAATAGACATGTTTCTGAATTCATCATGACTTACAGCAATGACTACAGCGTCCATATCTTTTGCAGTGTTGATGCTAGTCAAATCAATACCGTATTCATGATATGTTTCATCTTTGTCAGCTTGAGGATCAATAATGATTGGAGTTATTTCATATTCTTTGAGTTCGTTGTATATATCAATCACTCTTGTGTTCCTAATATCTGGACAATTTTCTTTAAATGTTAATCCTAATATTGCAACTTTTGCATTTTTAACCGAAACATCAGCTTTTATTAATTGTTTGATTATATTCTCTACAACATACTTTCCCATACCATCATTTATCTTGCGACCAGACAGTATTATTTGAGAATGATATCCTACTTGTTCTGCTTTATAAGTCAAATAATATGGATCAACACCAATGCAATGACCTCCAACGAGACCAGGCGTAAATTTCAAAAAGTTCCATTTAGTACCTGCTGCAGCTAAAACAGAGGATGTATCTATCCCTAACTTGTTAAATATAATGGATAGTTCATTCATAAATGCTATATTGATGTCTCTTTGTGAGTTCTCTATTACTTTCGCTGCTTCTGCGACTTTAATTGAATTTGCTCTGTATACTCCTGCATCTACAACCAATTCGTATATTTTCGCAATTACATCTAACGACTCATCATCCATACCAGCTACTATCTTGACAATAGTTTCTAGTCGATGAATTTTATCACCTGGATTAATCCTTTCAGGTGAATACCCAATTTTAAAGTCAACACCACATTTTAACCCTGATTCTTTCTCCAAAATCGGAACACATATCTCCTCAGTAACTCCAGGATATACTGTAGACTCGTATACTACAATCGATCCTTTTACAAGATTTCTGCCAACGGTCCTTGAAGCGGATTCAACTGGTCTTAAATCAGGTGTATGATCTGAATTTACTGGTGTTGGTACAGCAACTATATGAAATTTTGCGTCTTTCAGTTTATTTTCATCATATGTAAAATAAACTGAAGTCTGCTTTATAACTTCATTTCCAACTTCCTTTGTTGGATCTATTCCTTTTTTATATAAGTAAATTTTTTCTTTAGATATATCAAACCCTATCACGCTTGCTTTTCTAGCAAATGATACTGCAATTGGCATCCCGACATAGCCTAAACCTATTACCGATATTCTTTCTTCTCCACTCACTATCTTTTCATATAAACTCATTTTAAACACTCCTTAAATTTATTTATTTCCTTTAGATATGAATCAATGATAATATTTCTATTAAACTCTTTTTCTGCTTTTCTACGAGCATTTCGTCCCATTTGCTTTTTTGTTTCATAGGGTATATGAATAAACTTGTCAATTGCATCTATGATGCCTGATAAACTTTTAGGCTCAAAACCAAATCCACTTATTTTCTCATCAAATGTTTCTTTACAGCCCGGGATATTTGAAGCCAAAATTGGTCTACCCATTGATGCAGCCTCTAATAATACATTAGAGAGACCTTCGTGATAAGAAGGAAGAATGATAGCATGGCATAACTTGATTTGCTCACGAACATCATTTAACTGTCCATGATAGAATATTGTATTATTCGCATTAAGTTCTTGAAGTGTTTCATTAGACTCGGTTTCATTAAATCCGATTATATGAAATTCAATATCAGCTGAACTATCTTTATAATGCTTTGCTGCATCTAAAAGTTCAGTAATTCCTTTATTTTTCATTAACCTTCCAATAAATAATAATCGAACCGTACCATTTTTTGGATATTCTTGAAATTTATACTCATTTAGATTAATGCCTGAGCCAGGAATAACCTTATAGTTCCCACTAATAACTTTTTTATCTAAAAAATAGTTTTTGTTTGAATCATTTTGAAAAAACACACATGTAGCATTTTTAAGTCCGAAACGATACATAAATAAGGTGAACTTTTGTAATAAACCTTTGTTCTCGATGGAAGTACCTAGTCCAGTAACATTAGGTAGATAAGGGGTTCTATTCATTCTGCTAACAATTCCACCGTATATATTTGGTTTGATAGTATAACTAAGTATAATATCTGGTTTTGTGTTTTTGACTATTCTTCTATACTTATGAATCAAAACGATGTCATTAAGTGGATTAGTTCCTCTTCTGTCAACTCTAGTTTCAATAAATTTGCACCCCAAATCAATTAACAACGGAACATAATCATCATAGGGTAATGAAACGTATACTTCGTCTCCAAGTTGAATCAGTTGTTGCAAGAGTTCCTTTCTAAATTTATACAATCCCATTCCAAAATTCGCTAGAACTAGAATTTTCATAATTGTAATCTCTTTATCGGAACACCAATATAAGTTCCGGAATCAATTACGTCTTTAATAACTAATCCGGCAGCACCAATGATACAATCATTGGTGATACGGACGTTATTAACAACAACACTTCCAATACCTAACCACGTTCTCTTTCCAACAGTTACGTTACCGCCACATCTTACACCTGGAGATAAGTGTACATAATCATCTATAATGTTCTCATGATCAATACTCGAACTTGTATTGAGAATACAACCAAATCCAATCTTGCTACTATTATTGACTACGACACCGGCCATAATAACCGTACCCAATCCAATTTCAACATCGCTACCTATAATAGACTGAGGGTGAATAATAGTCACAATTTTACATCCTAGCTCTATAAGTTTGTTACTGATCTTCTCCCGTATACAATTGCTTCCGATTGCAACAAAAAAATCATGAGTCTCTTTGAATTTGTAAGCATCTGATATGGTTCCAATAACATTTGCTTTTGTACCTTTATATTTTTCTAAATCATCATCAAGATACACAATAGACTGCCAATGTGACATAAGTTTAGCTATATCAGCTACCACTTTTCCGTGACCACCTGCACCGACTATAATTAGATTGTTTTTCATCGTATCATTTCCTTATCAAAAATATAGATAAAAATAAATATCTAGTTCTCATTGCTTGAATTACTTCCTAAAAATTCTTCCATAGTTGAAGAAGTTTTAGAAGCGACTCCTTCGCGAACAAGCACTTTATGGACAGTCTTAAATATAATCGACAAATCACCTAGTAATGATATATTTTCAACATACTTAATATCAAAGTTAAATTTTTCTTCCCAAGTAATTGTATTTCTTCCATTAACCTGTGCAAACCCTGTTAAACCCGGTCTTACATTATGTCTTTTTCTTTGGGATTCATTGTAAAGTGGTAGATACTTTATGAGCAAAGGTCTTGGTCCGACTATACTAAGGTCACCTTTGATAATATTTATTAGACCAGGTAGTTCGTCTAAACTTGTGGACCGAAGGAATTTACCGAATTTTGTCAATCTATTTTCATCTGGCAGTAATTGACCATCAGAGTCCTTTTGATTAGTCATGGTTCTAAACTTGTACAGATTAAAAATCTTTTCATTAAGACCCGGACGTTGCTGTTTAAAAATAATAGGGCTTCCAATCATGACTCGTACTAAAATTGCTAGCATTATAAATACAGGAGAAAAAACTACTAGAGCTAATAAGCTTAGTATAAAATCAAATGGTCTTTTTAAGAATTTCTCATAAAATCCTTTTTTATGCATTTTGAAATACACCTCGTATAACACCAATGACTTTCTCTTGTTGCTCTTTTGTCGTTTTTGAGTCACTTGGTAAGCATAGACCTCGAGTAAACAAATCATCTGACACTCTATTGCCAATAAAGTCATATTTCTCAAAAAACGGTTGTAAATGCATCGGTTTCCATAATGGTCTAGATTCAATGTTTTCTTTTTCAAGTGCTAAAATTAAATCAACCGGAATAATCTTCCCTTTTAAAGTGATACTCGTTAACCAACAATTGGAATAGTTCCACTCATTCATTGGCATGAATCCGATTTCTTGAATGTCTTTCAAGGATTCTTTATAGTAATGAAATATTTGTCTCTTCTTTTCGACTCTTTGATCTAATACTTTCAGCTGACCACGACCAACTCCGGCAACCACATTACTCATTCTATAATTAAAACCTAATTCAGAATGCTGATAATGTCTTGCTTGATCTCTTGCTTGTGTTGACCAAAAACGTACTTTTTGAATTCTTTCAGCATTATTTGAAACAAGCATACCTCCACCAGAGGTAGTAATAATCTTATTACCATTAAAACTGAAAATACCATAATCACCAAAAGTGCCTGTATATTTTCCTTTATATGTAGTACCTAGTGACTCAGCAGCATCTTCAATCAATGTAACTTTGTACTTTTTACATAAATCAACAATCTTATCCATATCTGCAGATAATCCGTATAGATGAACAACTAATACAGCTTTTGCATTAGGATATTTGATTAATGCTTCTTCAAGATATTTTGGGCTCATATTCCATGTTTCATAATCACTATCTATAAATACAGGGATTGCATTTTCATAAATTATGGGATTAGCTGTTGCAGAAAATGTTAAAGATTGACATAAAACTATGTCACCTTGTTTAACTCCCGCTGCTTTTAAGGCCATTTGAATGGCTGCTGTTCCAGATACTAACGCAGCTGCATGACCAATACCAACTTTAGAAGCAATTTCAATTTCAAAATTAGTAACATTTGGTCCAAGTGGAGCTATCCAATTAGTATCAAAAGCCTCTTTAACAAATTGTTGTTCATAACCTTCATCACTCATATGAGGTGATGATAATAATATTCTTTCGTTCATTGATTTACCCTCATTATCTAAAGACTAAAAAACTGAATAATCTTGTCTTTTGAATATCCTACCTGCATAAGTCTATAGTATATACTTTCATTGTTTGTGTAACTTGATATTAATATGCCATCATGTTGAAAATTGCTGATAGATTCTCTTGAAATAATATTGGTTGATCCTATCTTATTTCCTATTTTATCAATGTTATCATCTACGATTGCTAGTGCTTTGATATTAACTACTTTACTACTTTTCATTGCATTTAATAGTATTTCACATACTTCTCCAGCACCGTATAAAAGAATGTTCTTAAAACCCGTATTCTCAATTTGTATTAAGAAGCTTTCAATATTCTCTTTTGCGGAATTATAAAGTTTCTGAGATGCACTTAAATAAGAAATATTTAAAACCTTTTTTCGTTCAGAACCAGTTTTAGTGACAAAATACTCAACTGTTTTAGTTGAGATGTATTTCCTTTTGATAAATCCTTTTTGCTCATATTGATCTACATATGAGTTAATCATTGAGACTGCTACCCCAATAGTAATGCTCATTTCTCTTTGAGTAATATTTTTATTTTTCTCAATGAGATCTAGAATCATAAATTCCTTATATAGGGGTGTTGGTTTGAAAAAAGAGTTGTTACTCAATAGACTCACCTTCCATTGTTCGTTAATTGAATAATTTTATTATATAATAATGAATCTCATTTTACAAGGACATATATGACTTTTGTTCTAAAATCGAATGAAAATTAGAAATACATTTTTGAGATTTTCAAAAATATGGTCCTGCGTATTTTAATTGCCCTACCGTACGGTACCCCTTGAACGTCTTAATTGAGCTATGGGGGGGGTATAAAAACAGAGTTAAAGTTTTCACTCTAACTCTAAAGTCTTTCGCATCCACATATATTGAGAAACATAATTACTTACTAGCTATTGACACTCTTCACGATACTTCATTATTTTATCTTCCATAATTTTATATGCTACTTTGTATTCATAATAATCATTCCAGATATCGATATGTCTATTGTTTAAAATAAAAGAAATCTTTCTTTGAATAAGCTCACGACGATCAATATTTGAAATGAACTCTTCTTTGAATAAAGTAAGCATCTCTGATATTGCTTCAATATGAATGTAATAATATTCGTTAGATACATTGACTTCACAAATTTGATCCAAATATAAGGAAATCAACTCCATAGGGTACTGCAGATCTTTCATGATTTGTAAAATTGCTTCTGTTATAACACTTTTGTTTAGCTCTACTTTTGATTTATCATTATAATACAAGACAAATACGATGCCACTTCCATCGTTTAAAAATATCGAAAATACATCATCCTTGTTTTGAACCTGAATCACATGCCACGAAAAAATATCATATCCATGAATTTCATTCGTTATCTTATTATATTTTCCAAGCATCTTAAAGGCTTCTTCTGTGCAGTAAAATAGCATCTTTATCCCCTTTTGTTTTTATGTTAGCAAATCGATTGAATTTTTAGAAACTGTAATTGTTTACCAGTTGAATATCACTTCCAAGTAGAAACTGAAGTTATTGAATAGTTGTATTAAATTTCACTGAAAATTAACCCGATTTTTTAAGTACCAAAATATTAACTTCATATTGCATTGTAAGAAACCACATAATAAAATACAGTATGACACATACTCATAAAATATTTCATTCGTTTATGATTATCACTCTTTACCATTATTTGGAACGTTATTTCTTTGTTCTAATAGTTTTTGAAACATTTCCTCTACACTGCCATATTTTTTGCTAGTCGTAAGCTGCTTCAGGTTATCTTTTATGGATTTACTGAAATAATTATATTTACCATCAATATTGACACTTGATCTTGAAGCATAATGACACAAGTACTTTGTAGTATCAAATAGTAAGTTTGAATCATATTCAGACTCTAATTCTTCAAATAGATCATTGAACTTAAAGATATCTAGTGAATATTCATCGATATACCGATAAGTGATTAAACAAGATGTTAGGAAATGTTTATTTGGTGCATGCTCTTTGATTTCTTTTATCTTTTGGTTCATTCTTTTATGCTTTTTACTTAATGGCACTTCTTCTTGCTTTATTTCAAGTTTGTCTTCTTGTATATGATCACTAAGTAACCAATAAGGATAAACCTCTTGCTTCGTCCTTTTCTTAGCCGCAATAACGAACATCTCTTGGATACCAACTGATGTTACAATGTTTTCTGTAAATAACTCTTTATCAAATAAATCTAACTCTACCATATATAAGATGACTTCTTGAAGCTTATTATTCCCATTGATATATTTTGATGGAATATGCTTGAGTAATAAATACGCAAGCGTATCCAAATTATATTCAACATAATATCCTTTGGTATAAATGTGGCTGATGATGATCATATAAGACATGAAGCCTAGTGGACCGTATCTCTTAATTAACTGAAAAATCTTCACATTTGACATAATATTGACATCAATACTAAAATATTCTAAGCCTTTAATCTTTTGCATCTTTTTTGATCTCGACTTTACGTTCTAGTCTTTGGATATAGTCGAGAATTTGTTTCCTCGTAAATCGCCATTTATTTCCAACCTTAATGCCTTTTAGATTACCTGACTTCATATGATCATAAACTGTTCTTTGAGTAATTTGCATAAACTTTTCAACATCATGAATGGTGTAAACTTGTAAATCGTTATTATCATCTAACATTCTTCTTCCTCCTTTTCTTGAAATAGATAATTGCTGATACGGTCCACGGTATCATCTTTAATCCGGTTTAAGTGATGTGCATAAATAAGGGTTGTTTCTATATTGGCATGTCTTAATAACTGTTGAGTTGCTTCTAGAGAGCCTCCTGTTTGCAAAGATAAGGTAGCACAGGTATGTCTTAGTGAATGAACTGTAACTTTAGGTGAAGAAACCTGTGCTTCATCCATTAGTCTTTTTAAGGAATATCTAATCGTGTCAGTTGTAATTGGTTTGACTGTTTCTTTCTGATGATTAGTAATAAACAAATATTTATTCTTATCAGATCTTAGAAATAAATATTCCTGGATGACATCTTTTACTGGCTTTGAAATCTTGACAAACATGTCACTACCATCTTTGCCTTTTCCCTGGACATATAAAACATCATGTTTATCAATCGTGCTTAAATCACGTCTTTTTGCTCTTGCGACTTCAATCGTTCTTAGTCCAGTTGTTAGCATCAATAACAAGATTGCATAATTTCTTAGCCCAAACATAGTTCCTACTTTTGATTTTGATAGTTCAATCAATGCTTGAGCTTCTGCTAAAGTTAATGCTTCTTTCTTATAATTCTTTTCAATCTTTGCTCCTTTTAAACCTTCTGATACATCATGTTCATAAATCTCTTCAAAATGATAGAACTTACGATTGATCCTAATCCACTTATAGAAGTTACGAATAATCACCATTTGCTTTTGAATCGTTGTTGCACTTAAATCTTCTTCCCACATCGAATCACGATAGGTGATGATATCAGAACGCTTAGCGTATCTGATATTACGGCTCTTTAGGTAATAGATATATCTTTTTAGAAGCAATTTATAGTCTCTAACGGTTTTATGTTTTAAATCAAGATTCTCTATATAGATGTCTAAAACATCTTCTAAGGGGTGGTATTTAATCATAGAGCACCTCTTCTTTATTTTGATGTCTTAGTTCTAGTTGATAGATTTCATCTAATGAATACTCGTATCCTTTCGCTAACTTACTCATCATCAAAAAGGATGCTTTATCGCCTTGATGACCGTTCTCAATGTTTAGTACATAGTTATAACTCACATCAACCCTAAAAGCAAGCTCTTCTATCGATAATCCAAGTTCTTTGCGTCTTGTTTTTAAATAGGTTCGAATCATTTAAAATAACCACGCATGAATGTGCTTTTATCCAAATTTATCAATTTATCTTTTCCTTTCTCTTTTCTTTCCTTTATCAGAAAAATATGTACTCATTGTCTTAATTTTGCACCTCTAGAAAATGCAAAAAAATTGATTCACATCAACTCGCTTGGTAAATATCAATTGAATTTAAACACCGTATCAATCCTATTGTCATTCATATATCTACATGAACAAACACAATATTGAATACAGGGTGATTTGCTATAAAAAGACATAACTTAATTTGGTGAGCAGATCTTTTATAACAGCCACTAAAAGTATTTGATTGGGTAGATGGCAAAGACAACTAATCTACCAAGCTATGCATGTGATTGCTTAAGCTTACCTCTATTGTATTAGAAAAGAAAAAGTAAATATTTAATTATTAATAAATCGAGTTATGATACAATGTATTAGATTAATGTATACAATTAATTGGGTGAAATATAAGCCAGTGGCTTACAGTATTTGGTGATGACTTTCCAAAAGCTATGTTTTGAATGTAGGTCTATATGCCCTCTGTCGCTTTTTGCCACCGGTAACGAGATATATTTGATTTATTTTTGAACACCCAAAATATTGGATTAATGTATACAATATCCAAAAATACAAAGAAAGTAGGTCTTCACCATGGCCGAACCAAAATACCCAAAAATAGGCAGATATGCTCGCAATAGCCTAAGAATGAAAAGACAAACAGTCATAGATGAACTGAAAAAGTACGATATATCGATTGGACTCAACACCTTAAGTAATTATGAAAGTGGGATTACAGATACTCCCGCTTCTGTGTTACTACATTTGGCAAAAATTTATGATGCGGACATTAAATATTTATTTAGTAAAGACGAGCTTGAAGTCCTTGATTATTTTTATTTTCCCAATAAGACTTTAAGCCTTTCAAGAAATTCAAATCGATTGACTGAAAAAGGCGAACGCTTATATGATTTGAATAAAAACGTCACCAGTCCTCATATCAATTATAAATACATTATTCTAGAAGAAGACGATCCTTACATGCATCTTCCAAAGAACACAAGACTAGTTTATAAAGAAGCTGATGGTAATCTGATCAGTATCAATGATGAGTTTGATTATTTCATTATTGCTAAAGACATATTAGAGGGTAATAATATGGTATCGAAAGCCTATTTAACAAAAGCAAAAAAGGTTCAAGAGTCACAAAAACCAAAACTCGTCTATTATATTAACCATATTGGTGAAGAAGCATTTATGAGTGAAAGAGAATTTTTAGACTCCATTCAAGGTGTTATTACAAAGATTATTATTGATATTAAAACAAAAAATACTGCGAATTTCTAAATACCAACAGTCGTTGGTTGTGACTATTTATTAAATGGTATATAATGATTGCGGTGAAGACAGATCAAGGACATAACTCCCCTTTTGGGGGATTATGTTCTTTTTCTTTTATATATACAAAGAATAGTCATTGGGTTAGCCAATAACACTTGATAAATCCCCCTAAATAGGTAATATACATACTAACCACCAAAGGAGGGTTTTTACATGAAATCATTTGTAGAAGTTATTGAACCAACCCCAAGATTTAAAAATGTTACGGAAGACAATATCATTGGAAAGAAACGAGTAGCTGCTTATGCCAGGGTTTCTACTGATGAAACTGATCAGTTAAATAGTTATCAAGCACAGATTGCTGAATTCACATCCAGAATTAAAGACAAAGAGGAATGGGAGTTTGCCGGTATGTTTTGTGATGAGGGTATCACAGGAACGAGCATGAAGAAACGGCAAGGATTCTTAGATATGCTTGATGCGGCTAGAACGGGTCATATCGATTTGATTTTAACGAAATCAATCTCACGTTTTTCAAGAAACACAGTTGATATATTAACCGTCATTAAAGAACTGCGTTCTATTGAGGTTGAAATCTATTTTGAAAAAGAAAATATCAGTTCTGCAGATCCAAAAATTGATTTCATCTTAACTGTGATGTCATCGATGGCTCAAGAGGAATCTAGATCCATTAGTGAAAACACCAAATGGGGAATTAGAAAACGTTTCAAAGAAGGTAAACTTCTCATGACAACAAAGTATTTCCTAGGCTACGATAAAGATGAAGATGGTAATCTTGTTATCAATGAGGAACAAGCTCCTACTGTTCGTTATATCTATGATAAATATTTAAAGGGTATGGGGATTACCGAACTAGCTTTTCATTTGATTGATCAGAAGATTAAAAATGGTCGAGGTGTGGCTGTTTGGTATCCCGATACAGTAAAAGATATCTTAAAGAATGAAAAATATGTTGGTGATGTCATGTTACAAAAAACGATTACTGTTGATTATCTCACGCATTCACAAGTTCAAAATGATGGACATGCGACCAAATACTATATCAAAAACAATCACGAGCCCATTATTGATAGAGAAACTTACGATGTGATTCAAACCATGATTCAAGCAAGAGATATGATTCTAGCAACGGACAATAAAGAACGCTTAAAACATCTTGCTCAAAAACCAATCAAAGGTCTTGTGTATTGTAGTAAGTGTCACCGAATCTATAATTCAAAAATGCACAACTCTGGAACTCGCTTTAAAAAAAGTATGCTCAAATGTCATACTTCTGTTAATAATCCTGATAACTGTGATAATCATCCCATTCATGAGCCTTTACTTGAACGTGCAACACTTCATGTGATTGAAGCTTTAACCAAAACAGAAAAAATGCAACAAGAGATGATTTCAAATATGGAAGAATCCTTAAACTCTGTAAATTCTCATGAACCACTTAAAATACTAAAACAAAAACAAATCGATACAACAAATATGATTAAAGCCCATATCAAGAATCGAGTTCAAAGTAATCTATCAGAAATCGAATATAAGACGGAATATTCTCGTTTAGAAGCACTTTATAAAGAAACGGTAAATAGTATTGAGAAATTGAAACTAAGCATTCAAAGAGAGCATTTATTGCGTAGACGCTTCCATGCACTCAAAGCATTTATAGATACAAACTATCAAGATTTAAGCATCATTAAAAGTTTCTTTGGACTTGTATTAATTATGGATAAAAATCATGTTAGATATGTCATTGATGATACTTTTTCTATCATCGATGAATTACATGAAGGAATTGAACAAATCAAACAACTACCAACAATCTTAACCGGAGCTTATTTTGATCTAATCACTAAAGAAAATTTATATTATGAGGTAACCAACTATGAAGGAAATTAAAGTCATTGAAACACCTGAAGCATTAAATACCATAAAGTCACTCAAAAGAGTCGCTGCTTATGCTAGAGTATCTACTAAACAAGAATTACAAGCATCATCTTTGAATATGCAAATCAAACATTATGTCAAAGAAATCATCTTCAATCCGGATTATATCTTCTCAGGCATTTATGCTGATCATGGAAAAAGTGGCACATCAATGAAAAATAGAGATGGGTTCCAAGATCTTATGAAAAAAGTTAGAGCAGGATACATTGATTTGGTTTTAGTCAAATCATTATCCAGGTTTGCTCGAAACACACTTGAAGCCTTAAAAATCATTCAAGAAACAAGAAAACTTGGAGTTGAGTTCTACTTTGAAAAAGAAAATATCTCAAGTCTAGATACTACTATCGATATGATCCTAACAATGATGGCAGGGATGGCTGAAGCTGAATCGTTATCCATATCTGAGAATATCACATGGGGTTTTCGTAAACGGGCTGAAAAAGGACAAGTTCCCCTTCGCAAACTGATTGGTTACGATATTACAAAAGAAAGAAAGTATAAGATTAATTCTAATGAAGCTAAGATCATCAAAGAACTCTTTCAAATGAAACTAAAAGGAGCCAAAGGTAGAGAAATGATTGACTACCTAAACTCAAATCAGATTACTTCAACTGTTGGTAATTCTTTTACTGATAGCAACCAAGTCATCAACATTCTGAAAAATGAAGCTTATATCGGAAAAATGGTCTATGGCAAAAAGTATACGAAAGTAGTTAACAATCAAAAAGTTATTGTCGAAAACGATGGTATCAAACCCATGTATATCATCACAAACCATCATGAACCAATTATTGATGTAGATACATTCGATCAAGTTCAAGAACTATTTACTTCAAAACAAGATGGAAAACCTAAAACCCCGAATAAACATTCTGAATACACAAGATTTGTTTATTCTATGTACCATGATGCATTTTTGTTTAAGAAGGCCAATAATAATAGAAATCCAGGGAATGAGATGTATGAAAATGACAAAGCAAGAAAAGCCGATTTCCCGCGTGTTTATGCTAGAAACGTATTGTTAGTGTTAGAACGTGCAATCAACGCACTGGGGCGAAATTTTGGCGATATTGAAGGCAAGTTAAACAAGCATGTCGAAGACATCACCAACAAACAAGAAATGGATCAGAAAATGAATGAAGCTTCAAGAATCATTGATAGCTATAAAGAAGAATACTATGCTTTATTAAAAAGAGGTAACAAAGATTCTGCAGATGCTGCACTACTTTCCGAACTTGAGGATATGATTATTAAATTCACTTTAGAGTATGTAGAGCTTGAAGATGAAGCAATCCAATACCTAGATGTATTCAAATCAGTGTATAGGCTCAAAAAAACTATTACTTCTCAGTCATATCCAATTCAAGATCTAACATCTGATATTGTTAAGAGTATCTTCTCATATGTGGTTGTGATAGATAAAGAAAATTACGCAGTCGTGATGAATCTTCAAAATAGAGATTTAACACCTGAAGAATTGAAAAAAGCAGCGACTGCTAAGCCACTGCTTCAAAGTAAATGTAAAGCACTATCAAATGACATTGATTACATTAATTGGAAAATAATAATCTTATAATCTCAATTGTATACATCAAATATCCTTATAAAATCTTCTCTAAACTTTTGTTCAAAATCCTCGTGTTGGTACCAATTATTTTGAAGAAGACTCAAATCTGATGGAGTAAATTTTCTTTTAGTTTCAAACTCAAAATGTTTCTTCAAGCAACAATCCTTATACAATTTATTTGATCCACAAATACATATGCTATTAGGATTATTAAGTGAAAACCTTTTTGAATTTGCTAATTCATCTGATGCTGGGCCAATCCATGGCATACTGTATTTAATTTTATTCAATTGATTCCAAACTAAATGTTTCAATAACCATATTGAAGTTTGTTCCACAACATAGTCAATAATATTTTTTTCATTATTGAAAACTTCATAGTCATCCGTATAACATATTGATGCAGGAATTGTATTAAGCTCATATCCATTTAAGTGAGGGTGGTCAGGAAACACAGAAAAACTAATGACAGGATCTATGCCGAAAACTAAATATTGCCCACTAAACGCCTTTTGTGGATATCCCTTTACATACCTGAAATATGGACTTCTTATAACAATTTTGAAGGAAGTATTCTCAACACTATAATGAATTTCATCCAAAACATCCTTGATTTTCTTAGGAAGTTGATGCGAGATGCTATCACAATTTGTATAGTGTAGTACTTGACCTCTAGGGCTGATACTAACTGTCTTTTGTCTTAGTAAATCACTAATGACTTGATTTAATTCATCTTTATTTGTGAGAGGAGTAAGATTAACGATATACCAACTTCCAGAATATTTTCTAGTATACATCCCATCCACTTTTGTTACAGGGAAAAACTCGCTCATAACATTGTCCATTAATTCACCCTAATTCGACAGCGAGTGAGGCTTCGCAGGAGTAACAGGCTTGTTTTCTCCGTGGCGCTTACCGCTATCGTTTCCCTTATCTGGTTTAGGGTCTGTTTCAGGAATGTGTTTAGACTTTTCATCATTCATTGAAATCACCTCTTGAATAACTAGTAAAATGCTGTGTCATAGAAAGCTTATTCAGGGTATTCATGTAGAGCGAGTTTTTTACTGAACAATATTATTTTTTTACACAAATATTTGTCCTTGAAAACTTGGTTAGAGCATTCGCTTTTAGACACGTTACTATTATATCACCTAAAAATGTTTTTTAATATCGCAAGTTTAATATATTAATGTTTTTTTATTTAACTATTGACAATGCATTCGTTTTTTGGTAAATTATATTTGCATTTATTTTTTAGAAAAGTTTAGACAAGTAAAATGAAAAAAGTTCGGTTGGTTACCGATCTTTTTTATTTTTCGATTAATATAGGGATTTCTACCTGAAATACCAATAAATATTTACAACTTACCTTAACCATTCTATCACTCAATATATGATATTTCGTTTCTCACACGTCTGGAGCTTGAAAACCTCTGAATTTCGATGTCGTCATATGGTGTATATGCAGGATGAACATGTTTTGTACTGCTTTTAGATATAGTTAGATATAGATCACTACTGTTATTTACCATTAGATCTAATAAATCATCATTCACCTTTGTGGTTCTACCCCAAAAAATAATAGTGTCAATACCATCTATTTTCATTAACAATTCTTTCAAGATCACACTTTCATATTCTAGTGTGACTGGAGTTTCATAAAATGCCTTTTTATCTTTTGAAATAAGAGGGTACAGATTAAATAGAAAATATCCTGAATAATTATCACTTAAATGATAAATTAATTTTTTGTTTGTTAAGTCAAATTCATGAGATTCAGCTTTTGCGGGATTAAAACCTATAGCGATAGCATATTTTTTATTATCATTGTCGAATTCAATACTCTCTATAAATTTATATTCATCCTCTTTGTCATTATCGCACTCGGGGTTCTCAATTATAAAAGTCAAATACTTTCTCTCTTTTATAATTATGCTCCTGTTTTTACACTGTACCTTAAAAGACAAATCATTATTAGTTTTAGCTTCATAATGACTTCTAATTAATTCACTTAATTCATTCCACATTTTTTCCATATTAATCTCCTGAACAAAAATATATTTATTATAGTTCAAATCTGAGATACACTTTTCACTATCAATTTAAATAAGTTACTTTGACATTTTTCTTTATTTGTTTTATAATGTAAGTGGGTAGTAACTTGAGAAGGATAAACGATGTGTTGGCTAAGCCAGTAAGGATTAAGTTTTAGAACTTAGTCTGAGAATTCATCTCGCCTGGGGTTAACTACCCTTTTTTTTTATATTTTTCCTTAAACTCCTCATCGTTACAATATTTGTAGACCACAAAATCAACAACTTCTTGAGAAAACTTCCTAACACCGCCACTATAATCAAAAATATAACAATATTTTTCATCAGTTTTTATTGGGTGGTCTTTACTAATCAAGTCAAAGGATCTGGTAGTAAATCCGTGGTCCTGCCCAAAATGTAACTCTAATGATTCTTGAATAGATTTAATTGCATCTTTATAAGTATAAGGGTATAGTTTATTAACATCCTTAGGAACTTTTACCATTCTTATATTATTAGGACTATCTGGATCAACCCTAACACTTATGTCAGCATCGCTGGCTTTTTTTGTTACGTAAAATTGAATGTGTTGCCCAATTCCATCAATTGAACACATTTTAACTATTTCTTCCATAAAATATTTAGTATCATCTATTATCATCAATGGTGATGTTTCTTGTTTGGGAGACTTAGTAATTGAGATAAAAGGATTGATTGCCATATTGAAATTATAGTCGGGAAATTTATTTGAAAAAAACCTATTAAAATAGGTTAAATTTTGCTGGAACAATGGTGCAAATTCGTAATCGTAATCAGGCAAAATTAAATGAGTTGAACGATTTCTAATAGTAACAACATGGTTTAAATTTGTTTTCACCTTATCGGTGGTACTGGTAAAAACTTTTTCAATACAATCTGATAATCCAATTGTTCTAGCTGTTTTATCCTTATAATTAATGGAATTAATATCATCACTACTGATAATTATAAAAGCTTTTAGAAGAAACTCCCAGGCATTGCATATAAAAAAGCAAAAACCTTCAGTACGATATTTCAAAGTCGGTTTATTGACAATTTCTAAAGCCATTAAGTAACCTTCTTCAGATTTTTGAAGTAACGCATTTACATATTCATGTATTTCTTTTGGCATAAAATCTCCCCCTATTGAATTAATCGCACAAGTGAATTGTACTAACTATGCAATTATTATATCACTTAAAATTAAAGATTTAAAGCCCCTATTTGATATAGCATCAGTTCAGATAAGAACCTGCCACGCTGTATAGACTGATAGGTATGTACAATCCCAGGTATCATAAATTATTCCATCAATGCAAATTGTTACATGTTCTGCCATTTTTAAAATGTATGTTCCTCTTGAATGTAATTTTGTGAAATCACTCCCTTTGATTCTCGGTTCTCCCTTTATTGGCTTAAATATCAATCTCGGACAATCTTTTAAAAACTCATATAAAAATTTGGTATCTTTATAACTGGAGTATCCTAGTTCCCTTTTTCTTCTATTAAGATCTCTCCTTACTTCTAAATAATCTTTGTTTGCGGCTGTTGCGATTGCTCTTACTACACAATCATCTGTTTTAATTCCTTTCGGGTGTGCATTAAACTCTTTAAACATCGAATTCATCTCCTTTTCTTTTGTTACTATATATCGCTCTAAACGGCCAATATAGCAAGTAGTATTTCTCCTATAGTGACGATATATAAAAGGCTAGACTTCGAATAACTATTTAATGGAGTTTTAATCAAATACATCAAAATGAGTATGAATATTTATAATTATTTTCAATAATATAATTCACTAAAGATATCTCTGTTTAGCGGTAAAATGTACCTCATCTATAAATGAAAGTTAAGTATTGTCAATTGAAGCTTAAAAGCACAAAAAAAGACAGAATTTGCTTCTGTCTTTCGAGTATATAGAGTATAGTTTGTTTCGATTTCATATCAGTTCATACTAACCACATAATGGTTCACAGTCACTCCACATGCCTTAGCGTGAGAAGTATAAAAAGAGCAAAAATTCAAGCACTTTTTACCTTTTGTGCTCTTAGTTTAGCCGTTAACTGCATATTATGAGCAAAATAAATTTTTAGACTTTTTATGTCTAAATACACTATT
>Ga0180007_10001681_pt1 | contig 28567 bp, 27 predicted proteins | sample MM_PC_MetaG_FD_121122 | JGI IMG/M metagenome (GOLD analysis project Ga0180007, IMG submission 121122) | Groundwater microbial communities from the Aspo Hard Rock Laboratory (HRL) deep subsurface site, Sweden - MM_PC_MetaG | ecosystem: Environmental > Aquatic > Deep subsurface > Groundwater... | reverse complement strand
TCGCTACTCGCGCTTTAAATTCTTTTGGATACTTTTTCTTCTTCATCCTGCCCTCCTGGTTTTAGTGATTTTACCACATTTTTACACCTTAACCAGTGGTCTGAATCTACGGAAGTATTATAGAGACACCAACGACATCAGGAGCAAAAGAAGCTATGGCCTTATAAATTTCCGAATCTATCATCCCATATCTCACAAAATTCACATCTATAGGTTGTTTACTAAAAGAGGAGATTAAACAATCTATAATCTTAACAGTATATCCCTCATTTTTTAAAGCCGCGGCTACATACCCTAACCCAATTAACGCGGATTTAGTCGGAGGGCTTACATCTAATTCATGTAATGTAAGAGGGGGATAGATTAATAATACTTTCATTTTTTGCTCTACACACAATATATATTTATAAGATTCATTGCTTTTTTGTTAAAACATACATCGCTAAACCAAAATCATCGCCCTTTTGATTAAAAGCTTTTTGCTCAGAACAACCTACCCAACGTCTTCCATCAAAATAACGATATTCGGCTTTTATTATCTTCCCTAAAGATATTAACTTATCTAACCTATCTTTTCCATAACGTATTTCATCTTTATAAACATATGTCTTTCTACAAATATTTGTAGTGATGATCAAATAACCAGTTGGCTTAAGAATTCTCAACATTTCCTTGATAGCTTTCTCGTCACCGTTTTCTGAGCATTTTGGATCATTATACCTGCCCATACCAACATGCTCTATTACAGAAATACAAGAAATAGCATCAAAAGTATCTGAATCGATAGAAACATCCATGAGATTGTCTTGACAGAAAACAATAGACTTCGGCAAGCTAAAAGAAGGTAATCTCTGATCAAGACAATACGTTTCATACTTTAATGCCTTCAATTTAAAAGGAAATAAACTTGTAGTAGCCCCAACATCAAGTATCTTTGCGGGTGATGCTGGTAAATTTTTAATAACGAATTGCCATTCCTCTAACCGAGGAAAATCTATTCCCCCTATAAGAGGAAAAATACGATAAACCTTAGTAAGAATATCGAACTTCAATTCTCCTAACATAGGACAATCAAAACTATTCCAAAGTCTACCTATATAATTAATAACTCTATATTTTAATTTATTCATAACATATTATCCTTTCTCAAATTTTAAAAAACAAAAAATATCTATCTGACTTACTATCCATGACACATTTATCATTATTATATTTTTTCCAAATAAAGCAATGCTAACCCATATCTATCCAATCCACCTTTTTTCAACTGACCTTCTTGAGCGCTGCATTCTCTCCAATCCCTATCCTCATTTTGACAATAGAATTTCTCTTGAATCACTCTAAAACCATCCTCTAATTTTCGCACTCTTTCCAAATCGTACACCCTATGATAGGGCGCATAAATTTCGGAAACACCATAAGGAACAGTAATTAATACCTTGCCGTTACTTTTCACTACTTTTTTTATTTGCTCAACCATCTTCAAATCCCCAAATTCATCTTTTACAACTCCATATCTTCCACCTAACCCAATATGCTCAAGAACAGAAATACACGTAATAATATCAAATGTTTCCTCGCCCAAAGGATTCTTACAAATATCTTGTTGTCTGAATTCAAAATTATCGAATTTTATACTATTTAAAATTTCATAGGGTCGAATATCACACGCGGTAACATTATACCCTAATGCCGCAACAACCAAAGGGAAAAAGCTACCCGCACAGCCAATATCTAATAGTTTTATATTTTTATTATTTGGTAAATATTTAAAAACAAATGGATATTCCAAAAATCGATCACTTGGTTTTAGTGGAATACTCATATGTATATCGGGGAAAAACAGACTTAAACACTTCAATCCTTTTTGCACTATAAAACTATAAATTTCTTTTTTTATATTCATTAGGTTATACTTCTTATTTATATTTTTTAAAACGCCCTAAAAATAATCTATTAATTTTATTTTGGCGAAAAAATATCTTATTGCCCTTACTGGCATTATGCCCAAAATCATTTTTTTAGATTTATACATACTTAATAAAACATAACATATATGGGTACAACAACAATTCATCGAAGAACTTCTACCTTCTTCAAAAACATCACTTAACCGCTTTTCTTTCGGGATATTTTTAATATTTCCGATAGGTTTTTGTAATTCACAAATAGCTATATCGCCATTGTTATATATAACATTATTATCTAGCCCGGCACAACATTGAATCGGCCATTTTTTCCCCTTTATCAAATAATCGTATTGTATTTTATATAAGGAATAAATATTAGCATAATGCAAGGCTCCTAATATTAATTTTTCAAAAAAGCTACCCTTTATTCCGCAACAATACAAACTATCTTTATATTTTATAATTTCATTATATACCTTTTTTAGTTTATTAACATCTTCAAACAAAAAATTTTTATCACTAATATTTTTTGGACGCGCTATTTCGAAAGAATGCGTGTAGCATTTCATTCCTAAACATTTCACCTCTTGAATAATTTCATCCATCAATAAAATATTTGCTGGATTAATAACCGTATTTATATTAAACGATAATTTTTTATTTTGCTTAGCTAATTTTTCCAAAGTTTTTATTGATTCCATTGCATTTTTATAAGCGCCCTTGATTCCGCGCAATTTATCATGAAGCTTCTCAGTGCCATCTAAAGATATACAAACTTGCAAAATAATTTCGGGATACTTATTTAAAATATTTTTAGCAACACCACAAATAAGCTCTGGAACCATTCCATTAGACGGAATAGTTAAAGATTTCATTTTATTATTCACAACAAAAAGATCAATTATGTCTAAAAGATCTTTTCGCAAAATTGGCTCTCCACCACTAAATAGCACATTAGACACATCTCCCATTTTTAAAGACAATAGTTTAATTTCCTCTAAAGATAAATCGGGTGATTTGTTAATACTATCCCTATAAAAACAAAACTCACAAGCTTGATTACATTTTGAAGTTACGAAAAATATATAATTAGAATGATTGCGAGAAAGATCGTTCCTAAGTAACCCAATATTTTTTTTAACTACTGCTACAAAATTTAACATTTTTTAAATTTCTTTATTCCTTTATATTTTTCAAACATACAAATAGCTACTTTATTATAAAATTTCATAAAATAAAATATTCTCAATCTAAGAAACCCGGCTAATAAATAATATATATTACACTTAACAAACATCGCTTTCATCTCTGGGTATTTTTTTATGAAATACCCTATCGAATAACCTAATTCCCGCTGTCTTTTCTTCAAAACATCCATAGTATATGCGTGCTTATGGTAAGCAATCGCTTTTTCATTATATTTTATTTTTAATCCCCGCTTATACAAACGCAAGCCTAATTCATTATCTTCCAATGCGGGATAAGGAAACTTCTCATCAAATTTTTCAAGCTCTAAATATGCCTTTGGAATAGCGATATTACTGGTTGTAAAAGAATAAAAACCACAATCATCTTTATTCTCCGTGGAAAAATTACCTAATCCAATATATTGTAATAATGATAATAAACTTTTATTAGGCGTATCGAAATGCCAAACAGTAGATCCCGCACTTGCGCAATTCGAATTATTTACTAAAAACCTATAGTGTTCACTCAAAAAACTCGATGAACAAATAATATCATCACCTATAAAAATAACATACTTTGCCTGTGCAATTCTTACCCCATAATTTCTTGCTGCCGCAGGTCCCGCATGATCTTTTTTTACGTAGACTACTTTTTTATTTTGCTCTAACTCAATTGGCAATCCATAACCCACATCTGACCCATCATCGACAATGATAATTTCATATTGCTGTTTAAAATCTTGTTCTAAAAGTTTTCTTACACATTCATACAAGAGATCTCTTCTATTATACGTAGGAATAATAACCGATACATCCATCACATTTCACCATTCAAAAATCTTTTACTTGATAGATCCAAATAATTACTTAAAGCACCGAATACATTTACAATTAAAAAATATATACCCAAATGAATATTTATTAATATTCACTAAATTATTTACCATAATATTTCTATCTCATTAATTTAAAAATCTAAAATTGTTTGATTCACATTTTCAAAAACAGCTTCTGTAGTATATCTTTTAGCAAATGCGTAAGAATTCTGTCTATACTGCTCAAAACTATTTTCCCCATCTAATATTTTTAAAACAGCATCAACAAACTGTGACTTATCATAATCAATGGCTATTCCCGCCTTAGTTTTATGAATTTCCTCCGCTACCGCGGTTACATTAGTAATAACCATAGGAATTCCACAAAAAGCGTATAACTTTGGTTTACCCGGATCAGCGTAAATCGCGTTATTATCGACATCATCTGTCCATGTGCAAAGACCAACGGCGCAACGGCTAATAATTGAAAGGACTTCTTCTTCATCCTCCACAAAACCATGAAATACGAACCTGTCTTGCAATCCTTTTTCCTTTATAATTTTCTTTATCGTTTCCTGCGACGGTCCTCTGCCGATTATTTCTACTTTTAACCTCGGCTTCCTTTTAATAAGCTGAGGCATCGCCTCTATAACCATTTCTAACCCTTGATTTTGTGAAATCGTACCAACAAAAACTAACGTGTCCTCATCTATCTCTTCCCGCTTTTTATAACGCAATAATCCTTCCCCATAGGTTAAAGGAACCGGCATATAGTTATACTCTTCTCGACTGAAATTCATTAATTTTTCTCTCGCCTCAATAATACGCGGACTTATATTCCACACTAACGACACCCTTTTACAACAATACTTATCAAGGTGCCAAATAATTTTATTAATTATAGTATTAATGTGCCATTTCCTCGGTAAAGGATAATAATCTAATGTATAATAAATTACCTTATCTACTAAACCTATCTTCTTTAGCAGAATTCCAAAAAGTGTAGAAAAACAGGCCACACCTATAAACACATCAAATTTTCGTTTTAACTTAAACACTGCATTAAGCATTCCTATCAAATATAATGAAAAAATAGGAATCATCAAAATCTGATTAAACCAATGGGTGCCTTTAAGATGTATACTTTTAAGCGGAAACTCATTTATTTTTTTCCCTTTTTCATATAAAGTACACCGCGCCAGGCCCTTTACGGCATAAGGATTACTTATCCCTATGACTCCCAGACAATTGACCTTGTCACGATAATAATTTTCAATCGTTTCGGTGCGACTTGTCTTTAACTGTCCCGCTATTAAAAAATTAAGTTTATCTAATCCCATATTATTATCTCTTAACGACACTAACCTGCTCACTAATCCACTCATATGTCTTAGCTAACCCGTCTTCCAAACTAACAATTGGTTCCCATTTAAGAACTTCTCTTAATTTCGTGTTATCGCTATTTCTGCCTCTTACACCCTGCGGCTTGGTTAAATCGTGACGTCTGGTTATTTTCTTTCCGGCAACTTTAGCCACAATATTCACTAACTCATTCACGGAAATTAATCTATCCTGGCCTAAGTTAAGCGGCTCTGTATGATCCGACTGCATAAGACGATAGATTCCTTCAACACAATCATCAATATAGCAGTAAGACCTAGTTTGCAGTCCATCTCCCCACACTTCAATCTCATCTTCATCATTGGCTAAGGCGATTTTACGGCAAATCGCTGCCGGCGACTTTTCTCTGCCGCCTTCATAGGTTCCTAACGGGCCAAAGATGTTGTGAAAACGCACGCAATGGTTTCTAAACTTATAATCTTCCAGATAATATTTACACGCTAACTCCGCGAAAAGTTTCTCCCACCCATACCCCGGTTCAGCGTCCGCGGGATAAGCGTCTTCTTCTTTTAACGGTTTAACATCGGCTGATTTCTGTAAATACTGCGGATATATACAGGCTGAACTTGTATATAAGTAATTGGAAACTTTATTCATACGCGCGGCTTCCAGCATATGCAAATTAATAAGGGCGTTGTTTCTTAAGATGGCGGCATGAGATGCCGTAATATAACCAATACCGCCCATATCTGCGGCTAACTGGTATACTTCATCCATTCCTTCACAAGCTTTCATACAGTTATCAAACTCGCGTAAATCCAACAATTGAAAATCATCAGCCGCCGTGGCTTGGAATTCCGGGTTCTTTATATCAACACCTCTTACCCAATATCCTTTATCTTTCAAATACTTAACAAGATGATGTCCAATAAAACCGCCTGCTCCTGTTACTAATACTTTAATGTCGTTCATAATAGTTTACCTCCTAAAATTAATGTTTTCTCTTATTTTCTAGTTTAACCTTTCTTTTTTCTAATAAACCTTGCTCCATCTCTATAAGTTGACGATCTTTTGTTATCTCTTGTTTTAATTCTTCTTCCGTCGGTAAGCAAAGTCTATATTTTGAAGCGAAAAGCCGCTTATTTTCCTTTAATACCGAATACTTTACTATCGCCGCATCTTTTTGCGTACATAATATTATTCCAATCGTTGGGTTAATATTTGATGGCTTTACTTTATCTTCATATATCCTCACATACATATCCATTTGGCCTATATCTTGATGAGTGAGTTTCCCCGCTTTCAAATCTATAAGAACAAAACAATTAAGCAAATAGTTATAAAATACAAGATCTATATAGAAATGGTTAGTATCAGTTGATATTCTCTGCTGGCGGCGGACAAAACAAAACCCTTTACCTAATTCGAGAAGAAAATGCTGCAGTTTATCTATAATCGCGTTTTCTATTTGAGATTCTAAATATCGAGTATTTTCTCTTAATCCTAGAAATTCTAAAACATACGGATCTTTTACTATATCCTGTGGCTCTACTTTTAATCTTTTAGCCGTCCGCGCCGCCTCTTTTTTAACTATATTTTTATCTTTACTACCTAATAATCTTTCATAATAAAAAGAATTAATCTGCCGCTCAAGCTGCCTGGTACTCCAATTCCCCTCTATGGCTTCTTCTAAATAGAACTGCCTGCTCTGTTTTTTTTCAATCTTTAAAAGCAACCTATAATGTGTCCAGGATAATTCGGAACGCACTGCGTTCCAAATCGGAAACGCTTGAAAAAAGACGCGCATATTTCTTAGATTTCTTTCATCAAAACCTCTCCCATAATCTTTACTTAAACACTTGGACAAATTCCGTAATAAATAACTACCGTATTCCGCGCGTTTTTTCCCTTCCTGCTCTTCCTCTACTATTACTTTACCGATATTCCAATAAGCTTCTACCATAATAGAATTTACCGCGTGATAAGTTTTTTTACGCGCTGATTCTATTATAATTCGAACTTTATCATACATATTGTTTACTTTATCGACCTCTCGCTTAATATTTTGTTTCATATTTAACCTTTACTCAATAATCCGCACACTCTATTAATTGAGTATAACTAAATTACACATATATGTTAAATTTAGTCAAACTATTTTTAACTACCTAATGTACGGCAACTAATTCTTTGAATTTTATAAAGTATAGCCTCAGAAAACTCGAGACATTAATATCTCTAATTTAAAACCTATAACCTAAAACTTAAATCCTTTCCCCAAATACCGAATATTTATCTTATCTACATTATTATCAACCATACTCCAACAATCTAACACAGCTAAATCTTTTTTGTGTTTAGAAAAATCTATTGTTTTAAACTCTTCCCACGGGGTTGTTATTATCACTACATCACTATTTTCCACGCACTCTTTACTGCTTTTAGCATACGTAACGCTATCGCCTAAAACTCCTCTTACTGATTCTATTGCTGCCGGGTCATATACCTTAATTTTATATCCTTCATTAATCAACAACTCTACTATATCAATTGCCTGCGAATCTTCTATAATATGGGTATTGGGTTTATATGACAGTCCCAATACTCCGACAACTGTTTCTTCTTTTATTTTTCTATTAACGGGACGGTCATGACCGTCCCCTACAAGTAAATCCTCTATTATTTTTGTTATTCTTGTTATCTGGTCTCTGTTTACCTCATCAACCATTTCTGATAATTTTGCTTTTACATTAACTTTTCTGGCAAAGGCAGCAAAAGCTACATTATCACGGGGAAAACACGGCCCGCCATATCCCAACCCGGGTTTTAAATATTTTTTCCCAATACGGGAATCCAATCCTATCGCGCTTGTAATAACTCCGGCATCTGCTCCAGGAACTTTATCACAAACCGATGCTAATGAATTAGCATAAGTTATCTTCATTGTTACATAACAATTAAGCGAAATTTTCGCGATTTCAGCGCTTACACAATTCATCCTTCCAAAACGAGGCGAATGCTCGCAGGTATTTTTATAGATATCTTCTAGTATCAAACCATCTTTTTCTCTCATCTCTCCAATGAGAATAAAATCAGGATTTAGAAAATCATGAATCACGCTTCCCAAAGCGATAAACTCCGGATTATAGGCAATACTAAAATCTTTGCCGCACACTTTACCAGATGTCTCTTCTAATATGAATTTAGCCACATGGTCAGTTGTTCCCGGCATAACTGTTGATGTAATAACAATTAAATGATAACTATTTTTTTCTTTCAATGCCGCGCCAATCTGCTTTAACGAAACTTCCAGCTGTTTATTAGAAAAAGTACCGTCGGCTTCCGATGGTGTAGCGACAACGATAAAAGTAACTTGGGAATTCAGTATCGCTTCTTTATAATCCGCCGTGGCCTTCAAATTACTTTTATATTTACTTATCATCTCGGTTAACCCGGTCTCAGCAATTGGATTTTTACCGGCGTTTATCATTTCTATTTTATCTCTATCAATATCAACACCGATAACTTTATAATTTTGGGCAAAACAAGCTGCCGTACACAACCCTAACTTGCCTAACCCTATAACTGAAATAGCTTCAACTTGACTCATATTATCTCAACTCCTTTCTATGATGCCCTTCTTTATTAAACTATTACTTCTTCTATTTTTAAAACAAAATTTTGGGCTTCTTCCATAATCCACTCAGCATCATCATTAGTTAATACTTCAACTCCATACTGTTCAATAACTCTATCTTCCTGCGCCTTTTCTAAAGTATAGGCATACTTCTGTTCAAGCTGTTTAGCTTTTTTGATATACCCCATATACTCAGAATTCATATTGCCGCGTTCAACATAGAATTTTTTAAAAGCCGCTATAGCGCAATAATGCGCTCTTGCCTGAATACCTATTTTGAATAATGCCGCTAATACCGCGTGATACATAGCATAATAACCGCAAATTATCGTCCAATCAAATAAATCATTATCAAACATCATTTTCATAGCTCTTAAATTATTATGGGCTTTATTAATATGCTGTTTGATTCTATCGGAATTTACGGAAACTTTTCTAAGATTTGGTTTACCTTCTCTAGGATGAAAACATCCATGTAATGTTTTATCAATATATCTACTCATAACTCTCAATTTCTTTAATTAGCCGCCAAAATAAAAATTCATTATACAAAACTATTCTATCTCTCCAAAGCTCATCATAAAATTCAACTTTATTTTTGAATCCTTCCTTAAACTTACTGACAGTAGTCATTATCGGGCTCATTTTCAATAACACACTTACATCTTTTTTTGCTTTATTTAAAACTGCCGTTAAATCCTTGTCTTTTTCTGAAACAACAGCCAAAATATCTATATCGCTATCCCTACTCCACTCACCTCTTGCCACCGAACCGAAAAGTATTACTATTTGAATTTTTTTATTTGATAAAGCTATCATATTTTGTGTATATTTTTTTACCAATCTGGCTATCTTTTTATTCTTATTATAAAATGCTTCCTTTTTTTCCATTTCTAAGAGTTCAAATATCTTTAAAAGATTATCATTTTCTAAATTAGGCTTAAAAAAAGTCATATTAGAAACCTTTCTTCTTTTAAACATATCGTCTTTTACAAAAATCTTTAATGAATTATCGACATTAGTCAACGAAACCTTCGACAAACGGGAAATTTCTCTAAGATGCCTTTCCTTAAAAGGCGCATTCAAAAATATCTCCAATATTTTTCCTCTTCCAACTGGAATTAACATATTATCTTGTTCTATGATATAGTACGATTGTTCTATATTATAGAACAATCGTCGTTTTTCGTCAACTCCTTATATTGAAACTTTAGCAATACACAATACCTAATGGCTAATATTCGTTACTATCTTCTTTTATTCCACTCAATAATTTCATCTATCTTATCTGATAAAAAATATCTTGGCTCATAATTAATAAATTCTCTGGCTCTTGTAATATCAGCTATGGAATCTCCCGGCTCACCAGCTTGAGGAGACCCATACTCTGGCTTTATTCCTCCATCCATTCTATCAATAATCATCTGGGCTACCTCATTTACTGTTGTGCCTTTTCCGCTGCCAATATTCATTACTTGCCCGTTCTTTCCATGTTTCATCGCCAAAATATTAGCCCGCGCGATATCTAGAACCGAAACAAAATCTCTTATTTGTTTACCATCACCAAAAATCAAAGGAACTTTTCCTTCCAGTAGTCTATTTATAAATATAGTAATTACTCCTACATAAGGAGTAAGTGTCTGCTTTGTTCCAAACGTATTAAAATACCGCAGAGCTACAGCGTCAAAAGAGCCAAACTCAGCCATTTGTAAACAATACTTTTCTGCCGCTAATTTACTTATTCCATAAGGAGACGTAGGCTCTAATTTTTGGTCCTCTTTCATGGGTAAACTTAAAGCCTGCCCATACACCCCCATAGAAGAAGCGTATATCAGTTTTTTAACGTTTTTCTTCATAACCGCGTTTATAACATTTACCGTCCCCATAATATTGGTGTAGGCGTCATTATAAAAATTATCAATAGAATTTCGAATCGTAACGTGAGCGGCCTGATGAAAAACTATATCAACGCCGTCAAACATATCTTCTAATTTATCAGCGTCCATAATATCCATTTTCACAAAACGGCATCCGGAAGGGATATATTCTTCTTTTCCCATATATAAATTGTCAACAACAATTGTTTCTATATTATTACTCAACAAATCTTGAGCAATATGAGACCCAATAAATCCCGCACCACCCGTGACTAACGCTTTTTTAAATTCCATAATTTTTTGATTAAGCGTCTACCCTAATAATAGATGTAGGAGATACTAAATTATTATTAAAATCGCTCTTATCTTTTATTTTGACTCCATCCATGATAACAGAATCTTTTATCCTTATGGGATGATGAATCTCAACATTTTTCCCAATAACCGAATTTATTATTTCAGCGCTGGGAGATATCTTCGCCGTCTGGCAAATAATATTATCTTTGCCTATACGTTTAAGCTGTTTGCGATTACACAACAACAAATCTGCCGGTATCGTCACATTCATATCCCAGTCTATAACTTCCTCTGTATATACCTCGCAGCCATCTTCAATGAGTATTTGTATCGCGGTAGTAATTTCATACTCATCACGCATAGCCGTTCTAGGAGTACATCTTATAGCGTCAAAAATAGCTTGATCAAACAAATACACGCCGCACCCCTTTAAATTAGTTGAAAGAAACCGTGGTTTTTCAATAACCCTCTTTACCTTATTAGTACGAGGATCGAGGCTAACCGTAAAATTCTTCTTTATTGATTCGGGATCATTTTCTTTTTTTACCGCTAAAACCGCCCCCACGTTATTCTTTTTAAAAGTGGAAATCATCCGCTCTAGATTTTTGGGCACGATAAATATATCTCCCAAAAAAAGCATGAAGGGCGCGTCAATATATCCTTCTAGCTGGCCCACAGCATGAGCTATTCCTAACTTTTCCTTCTGCTCAACATATCTTATGTTTACACCCCACAAATCTCCGTTACCAAAATAGGCCATTATCTTTTCTTTCAAATGACCAACAACAAAAACAAAATCTTTAATCCCCAGCCGCGCCATATCTAACAGCTGATATTCCATTATAGGCTTATTACAAATAGGCAGCAGCGGCTTTGGTAAATCAAAACTTAGCGGCCTAATTCTATCCCCCTTACCGGCGGCAAGGATAACTCCATACATTTTATCTTTAATTTTTTTTCTAATCATTTCTCTTATTCCTAAAGATTCGCGATAATTTTTTTTCGATAAAGGTGTATCTTTAATCTTAAATACACCAAAAACGTAAACATTTTATAAATAGTTACTAGCGGATTTAACGCGGATTTCCCTTTTTCGCGGGCAAAATGAGAAATACCTACTTCCCCGATGTTATAACCTAAAGCACGCAGTTTCATTAAAATTTCTGTGGGAGCCTGATATCCCCGCGCTTCTATTTTTATCTTATCCAATACGCCCGGGCTATAAATCTTAAACGCGCAATTTGTGTCCCGATAATTTACTCCAAACATAATCCTCACAATAACATTCAATCCTCTATCGGCAAAAACTTTAAATAAAGAATCCTTTTTCTGCTTACGATACCCAGTTACGACATCAAAGCCTTTATCTTTCTGTTCAATAAGCAAAGGGATTTCTGATATATCAAACTGGCCGTCAGAATCTATACTAACAATGTACTTTCCTCCGGCATCAAGCACAGAGTCTTTTAACGCCGCGCCATACCCTTGATTTTTAGCATGAATTACTATTTTTAACCGAGTAAATTCCGCGGAAAGATCCTTTAGAATCTTAAGTGTATCATCAACTGATCCGTCATCAGTAACAACTACCTCGCCCTCTACTCCCAACTTATCTAAGGTAGAAAAACAGTTTCTAACCGTTGTTTCAATATTTTCCGCCTCGTTAAACGCGGGCATGACAATAGAAATATCATATTTATGCTCTTTCATATTAATCTCTTAATTAATCAATAATTCTAACAGATGCCTTATTATAAGTCAATTAACTCCCCTTCCCAAACCGAGGCACGCCTACCTCTCTAAACAACTTTAATTTACCACTGCCTAAATACATTTTTTTGATAATATCGATGTCTGAAACTCTTCTTTCAGACTGGACTTTCTTACGTAACTTCAACGTTTCCAATAAGTTACTGAAATTCCACCGATAAGCCTTAATATACGCCCCAAGGACAATATCGATTCTTCCTTTTAACAAAAAAACCATGATTTCGGCACAGTTAATAACCATATATACAGGAAAAATAACCATAAGCGCCCAAATACTATAGTTTTTAAGCAGCATTCTTATAGTAAAAGCTTCTCCCATAAACCGTTTACGTATATTTGTCTTTAATTTACCATCTTCATCTACAGCACAGAAACTATCATGTCTAAATATCGCCGAATCTTGCGCCACTACTTTATATCCATAGAGCCAACACCGCCAGCATATATCACGATCTTCACAATACAAAAATAGCTTGGAATCAAAACCACCTATTTCATCGAAAACTTGAGCGCGTATAAAAATTGCCGCGTCAACATAAAAAGATTTATCTGGGCCATAGGGATAGCCAAAAATATCTAACGGCACACCGCAATTAGTTTTCCTTTTCCCGTCATAAGTAAGCGTTTTACATCCGCAAATACCTATAGAATCATCAGCCTCCATAGTTTTAACTAATTCTAAAAGTAAATTAACATCGGCAACGGTATCATTATTATAAAAGAATAGATATTTACCTGATGCCGCTTTCCTGCCTTTATTACTGGCAATAGCTAACCCCACATTTTGATCTAAAGCGATAACCTTTACCTGGGAATAGTTACTTCGCAAGAAATCAACACTACCGTCGCCAGACCCATTATCCACAATAATTATTTCAAAATCATTAAAAGAATTGCGATAAAGCGAGTCAATACACTCCGCTAAATATTTTTTACCGTTATAATTAGTAATAATCACGCTACCCACAGACATTTTCCACCTTTTTCTTTTTTATGAAAATACTAAAAAATTTCACCGCGGCAAAGACAAATGAATTCCAATCCCGCATATACTCCATCAATACCCGCGGCTGCAAATTGAACTTAAATACTATATCTTTACGTATAGCGCTAAACTCCTCCAACGTTATACCTAAAGGAGCATAGGTTACACTATCAGTCACCAAAGAAGAAAAGCTGTAGTTATCCGGAAGTTCATTATTATTCTTAAGGTAATCGTAAATTTCCGTACCGGGAAGAATAAGCAAAGGAGAAAACGCCGCGCGGAAAAGTTTTAGTTCTTTAGCGAATCTTAAAGTTTCATACATCTCTTCTTTAGTTTCAGTGGGAAATCCTAAAATAAAATACCCTATCGGCCTAAACTTAAGTCTTCTTAAAAGGCTGACTTTTGTTTTGATTGTTTTTTTATTCAGTCTTTTCTTTATCATCCCCAGAACTCTTTGGGAGCCTGATTCAATCCCAACAGCGACGCTGGGAAGAAACCCCGCTTTCTTCATCAAAGACAAAAGCTCTTCATCCAAAGTATTAAGCCTAACTCCATTAGGCAAGAAAAATTCCATTTTAATCTTATCATTAATAATTCTACGGCAAAAATCCATAGCGTGATTTTTATCAAAAGTAAAATTCTCATCCATAATCGCGATCCGTTTTATTCCATGCCCATCTTTTAACAATTTAATCTCTTTTATAATATTTTCTATAGACCTAAGCCTGATTTTACGGCCGGAAACTATATGAGGAGAACAAAACGTGCAAAGATAAGGACATCCCCGAGAAGTAATTATAGGCGCGGTGGAACCTGAAACAATCGTTCCTTTCTGAACATATTGGGCAGGCTTAATTAAATCCCAGGCCAAAATACCAAATTCATCTAATTTATCAAAAAATATCTGCTCATTTATCTTCACCTCTCCTTGAACACGCCAAAGTAATCCCGGCACCTTAACTAACTGGGTATGATCATTATTTATAACGGCGTCGATAACCATCGGCAATCCGATTTCAGCTTCGCCTTTAAACCCAAAATCAGCGCCGGAAAAAAATTCCATGGCCTGCCGCGGCACAGCTGAAGGATGAGGACCGCCCACAATAGTAGTTATTTGGCTATTCACGTCTTTGGTAATTTCAAGCATTTCTTTAACTTCATCAACTGAACAAGACCAAGAATTTATACCAACAATATCAGGTTTTTCTTCTAAAAGATACTTTCTATATCCGCAAGCGCCTATCCCCGCCTGTAAACAATCAAGAATTTTTACATCATAATTTTGCTTACGTAATGATGTAGCCAAATACCCCAATCCTAAAGGAGGAAACTTACCTGATCCTAAAAAGGAATTTTTATACGGCGCGACAAGAAGAACCTTTATTCTTTTTTTAATCATTACTAAATTCCTTTGTTTATCTTATAAATCTTAATTACCGGGCCTAAATTATTTTCACCAGGAGATATCTCTTTAACTAGCTTAACTCTTAAATCTTTATAATCTAACAAGGGAAGATAAAAATCTCGAGCTCTTCGCGCGAGAAAAAAAAGCAAGCCGTGCTTACTATCTTCGATATAATACTTAGCCTGCTTATTACTTGCCAATGTATCCTCAAATATAAAAGGATTAAAAAGGCCGGTTTTCTTTCGAGGGTCATCATCAAAAAGAAAATGATTATAGGAGTAACTAGATATAACGACATAAGAAACTCCCCTATCAATCAATTCATCAACACTTCTAAAATTAAACCATTTGTATAACCGCTTCACGAGAGGAATTTTATCCGCTTTAGCAACAACACCCAGCGGCATACTCTTAGGCCAATTAAGATGTTCGGTTTCATATCTTATCTGCAACAATTTATACGCTGGTTTATCTCTCACAAAATCAGCGTACCGCTGACGGACATCTTGGCTGACCGAATCAAGATAATACTGACTTAATTTATCGTCGGCAAAAATTACAGGATATTCACAGTATAAAGGCAAAGCGAAATCATACCAATCCTGAGCTATCTTCGTTTGAGAAGGAATATTTTTTTCAACCCAATGCCGCGCTAAAATTCTTGTGTCAGGATTAGACCTTTTAATATCGGCGGCAATGCCCCTGCTAATTGAGGGCAAAACAATTAAAGAAGCGCAAAGTAAACTGTATGATACCTTATATTTTTCTTTAAAAACCATTTCTATCAGCCTCTCTATAAATCTTGCCCCAAAAACACAAACAATAGGAAAACTATAGACTAATATATGTAATGACCTAAACCCAAAACTCACCAAAGAAAACAGACAGATAAACAAATAACTCAAGAATACTAAATCTTCTTTTTTATGTTTATAAATAGAATATCCCATACTCGTAATTAAAACTACTCCCAACAATAATTCCTGTCTAATCAGCTCCCTTATAAACCAAAAGATAACACTTACTAAATTATTGGCGAAAGGCGCCATAGAAGAAATTCCCATTGTTTCATTCTTTAATTCCATAAACCGCTTAACGCTTTCATCAAAACTAAAAATAAAACTTAAATTACCTGCCAATGCTATCAACCCCATAAAAAACAAACTCAAGCCTACTGTAGGTAACATTTTTTTCTCTAAAAACCCACGTCTAAAATTGACTAAAATCATTGTCAAAAACGGCACGACTAAATACGCTCCTTGATACTTAATGGCGCCGGCCAATCCGATAAATATTCCCGATAAAATAAGATCCCGCTTACTGAGGCAAGATACACTCTTGATAATATAATAAAGCGCGCATGTAGAGACGAAAGCAAGCATAATATCAGCGGTAGCCCATTGTGAATGAATCACTAACGAAACCATAAACATTGAAAAAATGCCGGCAATAATACCTGTTATTTTAGTAAAAATTCTTTTACCCAAAGAATATACGGGAATAATTATTAAAACGCCGAAGAATACACTTACCAACCGACCAACAAGAAATAGCGATCCGGGATTGACAAGAAATTTAAAAACAAAATCAGAAGTATCTGAAAATACCCGGAATAGATATCCGACAAAAAAATACAACCCGAAACCAACTAGCAAAATATATTTATGCAACGCCGGATAGCTATATTCGGCAGGAATAAAACTATGCCTAGCTCCCATAGAAAGGGCGTCTAGTATCTGACGTTTTTCGTCAGGGCCGACGATAAAGGGAAAACCATAGTCTATACTGTAAAGCCGTAAAGCTAAACCTAATAATATTATCCCTAATAAAATCCAACTTTTATATTTAATTACGCCACCGTTCATATTTACCTTGTTGGACATACTATTAAATTATTCTTAATCCAACTACCACTTAACGATTGCCCCCTGACACTATTCTTAAACACTGCTTTCTACCCACCTCATACACTATCAAATACGTCAACACAACTGACGCGGGGATATGCCAAAGCCAGCATTTATCTTTATCCCGCAAGCACCATCTTAGACTATCAAAAATCGGCCATATGATAGTTCCGCCGTAAAGTATCCATAAATACTTTTTTAATTTACGTTTAAAACTAAAATATTTAGCGCGATTATCAAACCCGACATTATTTTCAAATAAACTATTACGTATCCTCCACTGGTACTTTTTTATGTAGTTCCTAAATCCTCTTAAATGCAGGTGATACACTCCAGTATCAGGAACATAGGCAATTTTACGGCCTTCTTCAATCAACTGGATAAAGGGCAAAATATCATCGCCTCTATTTTGCTGCTGGCGCCGGAACTGACGGCGAAACATAAAGCCTTGAGCAAACGCTAGAAGAGGATGATTCTTTATATTAAAAGAATACACGATATAACCGCTATCTGATTGTAACGCTTTATAGAAATATTTAAACCTTCTAGGATTAGCGGTATTGCCATAAACAAACCAGGTAAACGGCTCAACATGAAGCAAACTATAGTATCGATTAAAAGAATTGTCATCAGGCGCCGGACTTATATGAGTATACGCCGCCCAAATCTGCTTATCCTTTATAAAAGGATAAACCATTTTCTTTAACCAGTCTTCCCGCGGCAGGCGGTTATCGGCAGCCATAACTACAAACAAATCACCAACTGCTGTCTCCTCACAAAGAACTAACCCCGCTTCAGCTGTTCTATCAGGATTATTAATAATACGACAGCCAAATTCTGAAGCAATTTTCACCGTATTATCAGTTGAGCCGCCATCAGCAATAACAACTTCTATTTTATCCCGCGGATAATCCTGTCTTTCAATATTCTCTAAGTACTGCCTTATCCTACTCTCTTCATTATATACCGGCGTCAGAAATGATATCTTAGGATACTCCATATTTACCCTACCATGTTCCAACCCCGGCTTGGAACATGGTTATGTCTTTGATTAGGTAGTCGGGAGAAAAATTGTTTAGATAGCTTCGGCCGCGTAAACCGCTATACACACCAACCGTGAAACAACCGCATTTTTTACCCGCCTCTATATCCATCTCTGTGTCACCTATTAACCATTTATCTTTTGCCTTAAAAAACTTACTCATGGTTATAAGTTTATGCTTATGTACGTGAGCGGCTAGCACTTCATCAAAGTTATCCGCTATATTAAGTTTTTTTATCTGCCACATAAGATTATGCCTGCTTACGCGCAGACTCACTAAAACAATATGATAACATTCCCTCAACCGCTTTAGCGTTTTAGTAACATTCTTAAATAAACTGTCTAACTCCAAATATGTTCTCTTCTCAATAAGAGAAAAATAATTACGCCTAAGCCGCTGCTTATCTCCTATCTTATATTCAGCCTCCATGACATCAAAAAAAGATTCTCCATTCCTACGCCTATTCCAGTATCTTAGTTTTGAAATAGGTTTAACATTTAAAGATTCTGTTATTTTTTTATACACGGTATAATGCCGCCGCGAAACATCTACTAAAGTCCCATCAAAATCTATAAATAAAACTTTCTTATTTACAAGCACAACCGTTTAAATTTAGTAACTCCTTAATCCCTTCTTCTATAACCATCTGGGAAACATATCCTATTTCGTTTTTAAATTTACTGTTATCAAAGACGTAATCCCATTTATCTTTCTGTCTCTCTTTATATTCAATTGACAAGTTTTTGCCGCTGATTTTAATAGCTAATTCCGCCAGCTGACGCAAAGAAAAACTTCTACCGCTGGCCACGTTAAACATACCTTTATTTTTTTGACGAAAAACTTTACCAATCACAGCTACGATATCTTTAACATGAATATAATCCCGTAAATCTGAACCATCTCCATAGATAACCGGGTTTTCTTCTGCTTTTACCGCCCGCATAAAAGATGTTAGCGCTTTAGAATGAAGATTACCTTGTCCATATATATGGCTAAATCTCAATATAGATAAAGGTACACTATCTTTTAAAAGTAAAGTTATATATTGTTCAGCGGATAATTTACTGGCAGCATAAAAAGTATTGGGTTCAACGGGATGACTTTCTGTAATCGGAAGCTGCCGAGGCTGACCATAAACATCAAGAGTACTGGCAAAACAGACACCAGTTAGCTTTGGCTTCAACCCTTTAATCAAATTATAACTTCCGCTAATATTAACCGCGATTGAACGTTTAACCGCGTCGTCTACCATTTCTTTAGAACTGCCTAATACATAACCGCCAAGATGAATCAAATAACAACCGTTCTCTACTCTATCAACAATATCTTTTAAACTATTTATATCGGTAAAATCTGTTTCTAAAAAAGTTAAGTGTTTATCTTTAAAATCTGATAATCTTTTTCTATTCAAATCAACGGCGATAACGCTAACATCTTGCTCTGCTAGCGAACGTACAAGGTGCGCTCCAACAAAACCATCCGCCCCTGTTACTATAACCGTTTCTTTCATAAAGACTATTTTTTTTCTTTTAATCTGTCGCGGCGCCGATTAAAGATATCTTCACAAGCCTGTATATTTTTTACGTCGGTAAGTACTGGATGAAAATCCATCCCGCGAATCCAAACTAAATCAGAAGGTAAAACATTTTTCTTCTTAGCCGGCACCGGACACTCCTGACCTAAAGCCAGCTTTACAAAAATATAAGGCATATTTAATCCCGCGCGGGTAAAAAAAAGATGCGTGGTAAAAAAGCGGCCGATGTTTATTTCGGTAGGATTAGGAACACCATCAAAATCATAAGTTAAATCAACAGAAAAAATTCCGTTGGGTTTGGTATCTATAGCTAAAACACATTTTTGCGCGATATCGTCAACTACCGGATCAGAAACGGTAACTCCCGCTCCAGTTAATCCTGTTACCCCTGAAGGCGCCCGATTACCAAACTCCCAGTACAACCGCTTTCTCCCCTGGGCGACAATTAACTCGCCATCTTTCCATATTGACTGCCAGGTAATACTGTCTTCCCGTAAACACTGGGCGGCAACAAAGTTGCCCCATCCTTTACAGTAATCAATCCAGGCTTTGGCAATATCAAAATCAGGAGCTTTAAAACTGCCTTTTCCTCCCCCAGGACTGATTATCGCCCTAATCCATAACGGCGTACCAAACGAAGAAAAAGCTTCTTTTAAATCGTCGGGATTATTTATAACAATGTTCTCAGGCACTTTAATACCAGCCTGTTTCCACCGTTGAAAAGAAACAAACTTATCCTGACACAACTGAATAGTTTCGTCGTCAGGTAAAAACACTTTAGCATTTAACTCCTGACGATACCGCGACACGACAGCAATTTCCTGATCCGGCTGCATGTAAAGTAAATCCGGCTTAGTTTCCTGAATCATCTCTTTTAAAAAATCAATGTAATAAGGTTTATCCGCGGTAGGAATAAGATGTTTTTCTTGAGTTTCAGCGCGTTGAAGATAATACTTGTTGCAATCTAACCCTATAAAATAAAAATCTTCCGGTGATTGCTTTAATGACCGCACAAAATTGGTTGAAGGCGAACCGCCGGCGCCGGTAATAAGTATTCTGGTCATACTTTATCCTCTACAACTTCTTTATCAATAACTTCAAGGGCCCCGTTATTTTTTAAAGACCGCTCTATCGAGCTCATAACTTTAACAACATCAAATCCGTTTCTAGCATCAGAAAACGGCGTTAATCTTTTTGTTACACATTCAAGGAAATGAGAACATTGTTCTTTTAACGGTTCTTTTATCTCAATCCTGGGGCTTATAATATCTCCGTCTCTCAACAACAGCTGAAACTCGCCAAAATCATCGTAATTTTGTGATACGCTTATGCCTTTCTTATAGAGTTTTACTTTCTCTAAATTATCTAAATCATTGAATACCGCCCTGGCATTACTTCCTACAAGGCGAATTGTTCGTTCTTTATTAGTATCAGCCCAACTCACATGAATATTAGCGATAATATTATCAGGATAGACTAAATTAATAAAAGCGACATCCTCTCTTCCCTTCTTAAGATGCGCCGCGCCCACGGCACTCACGGAAACGGGAAGAGATCCCGTTAAATAATTAAATATTGATACATCGTGAGGAGTTAGATCCCAAACCGCGTTTACGTCTTCTCTTATAAGACCAAGGTGAGTACGCGTAGCGTTGATATAATAGATTTTTCCTAACTCGCCATTATCGATAAACTCTCTTAATTTCCTGATTCCGGTGTTATATAAAAACGTATGGCCAACCATTAATATTAGATTTTTACTTTCAGCCAGCACTGCTAACTCTAAACTTTGGGCCGGAACCAAAGTTAAAGGTTTCTCCGCTAACACATCTTTACCGCATTCTAAACAATCTTTTATTATCGAGTAATGCGTTGTCGCTGACGTAGCCACAACTACCGCGCTAATTTCGCTATTTTTTAAAATATCCCTATAATCTTTTGTTACTTCTACCTCACCAAAAAGACTCTTCATTCTACTTAAATTATCATCTTTAAGATCACAGCAAACAGCTACTGTTGTATTTTTTAGTTTATTGAAACACCGCGCGTAATTAGGACCCCAATGACCACATCCAATAATTCCTACTTTTACCATATCAATTCTCCTTATAGAATTTTTTTATCAATTCCGCTATTTTTTCTATTTTGTCTTCCCTTAGCTCAGCATACATCGGCAAAGATAGTATCTCCCGGGAAAAAATTTCTGTTACAGGAAAATCTTGAGGATTGTATCCTAACCATTTGTACGCGCCCAAAGAATATATCGGCACAGGATAATGAATACCACACCCCACACCGTTATCGCTTAAATATTTCATTAACTGGTCTCTTTTTTCTGTCCTCATTACGTACAGGTGAAAAACTCCAGAGTCAACATCTTTAATGTTTGGTAAAACTAAATCACCAACACCAGATAATCTTTCATTATATAGCCGCGCGTTATGTAACCGGCCTTTATTCCACTCATCTAAATATTTCAATTTCACATTCAGCACTGCCGCCTGTATGGTATCCAGCCTTGAGTTATATCCCATAAAATCATGGTAATACTTTTTAGGCGATCCGTAATTGCGCATCATCTTTAGTTTATCGTATAACTCTTTACTTGAAGTGACAATCGCTCCCCCATCGCCGTAAGCGCCAAGATTTTTTCCCGGGTAAAAAGAAAAACAACCCATCACGCCAAAAGACCCGGTTTTCCTTCCCTGATAAACAGCGCCGTGCGCTTGCGCGGCATCTTCTATTATTTTTAAATTATATTTCTGGGCCAAAGCAATTAACTTATCCATCACAACCGGCCGGCCGAATAAATGAACCGGCATTATTGCTTTTGTTTTAGGCGTTATTGCCGCTTCCGCTTTATCTAAATCTATATTATAAGTATTTGGATCTACATCCACTAACACCGGTTTAGCGCCGGAATAAGAAATACCTAACACTGTCGCGACAAAAGTGTTTGCCGCCGTAATTACTTCATCGCCAGAACCTATATCAAGAGCTTTAACCGCTAAATGTAAAGCGTCGGTACCGGAAGCAACGCCCACAGCGTACTTTGAATCACAATAAGCGGCAAACTTCTCTTCAAACGAAGATACGGCATCACCAAGAATAAAATTGGCCTTATTAAGAACCTCACCTATTCCCGCGGCTACCTCTTCTTTAATTGATTCGTACTGTGTTTTTAAATCTACAAATGGGATCATGTTACAAGTGATAAGTTTTAAGTGATAAGTTTTAAGTTTTCTAGTAATCTTTCGTTATCTTTAACCCAAGCGTATATGTCTTCTAGAATCTGGCCAGATTCTTTTTTAGGCTGCCAGCCTAATTCGTTAGAAACTTTTTTGTTATCGGTTATGTAAATAGCAATGTCTGCCGGCCGATTTTCTGATATCGGCTTAATATTTATCTTATTGCCGCTGATTTGTTCACAAGCGCGCGTTGTCTCAAGTAAAGATAAGCTAACATTCTTTCCGCCGCCAATATTATAAGTTTTTCCGTTAACTTTATCCATAGAATTAATCTGTATATCTATTAACGCTAAAAGGTCATCCACATGTAAAAGGTCTCTTACCTGCTTACCGCTTCCGCCAAACCCAATGTAAGATAAATCTTTTTTAAAGTAGTGAGCTAACGCCCACAGCGTGAATACACCCTGATCCACTTTACCAAACTGTCCCGGCCCGGCAATAACGCCGCAGCGGTTTATCACCCCGCGTATGCCGTACATGTTTATGTATTCTTTCAGAATGATTTCTGAACAAAGTTTTGTCGTGCCGTACATTGACCTTACCCCTTCTAAGGAAAAATCAACATCTATACCTTGCTGAGACCATCCCGCTAAATTTTGTGGCTGCGCCTTTTGCCAACTTAACCGGCTAGATTCTTCGACTACTTGTAGACTATTAATTAAATCATAAGGATATACTCTGCTTGTTGAAAGAAATATAATATCAGCTTTATTTTTTCTTGCCAGCTCAAGACAATTAATTGAGCCTACTAAATTTGTGTTAATAAGATAGGCTGGGCTTTCTCCATACCCGGCTAAAACCGAAGGTTCCGCCGAACTTTCAATAAGCAAATCAATCTTGCCGCTGGCCTCTAAATCTTCAGGATTTCTAATGTCGCCATGGATAAACTTAACATCCGCTTCTTTTAACCGCGATACGTTAAATTCTGAACCTCGCCTTTTTAAATTATCTAAAGCAATAACATCTAACGCGCGATACTTTTGCTTTAACCCAATGGCTAAGTTACTACCGATAAACCCCGCGCCGCCGGTAATAATAATATTCTTATATTTTTTCATCTCTTACCCTGTAAACCTTCCGATATACTACGTAGGTTTCGGCCAAAACCTACCGATATATTAGGTAGGTTTTACACAAAACATCTCTTTAGCGCAAATTTCATCCATAATTTTATCTATATCATACGAATACTTCCAATCGGGATAGTGCGATTGAAATTTACCTACATCGGATATATACCAAATATGGTCACCGATACGGTTTTCATCACAATACTCAATATTTGCTTTTTTATTCAACGCTTTCTCAAAATAAGCAATCGCTTCTTTCATGGAAATATTAGAATGACGGCTACCACCCATATTATAAACCCCGGCGCCGCGCGGCTGTTGATAAAAATGCCAAAACGCGTTTACCAAATCAAAAGAGTGAATATTATCACGTACCTGTTTTCCATTATATCCAAAAATAGTGTATTTGCGTCCAGAACTAACACATTTAGCTAAATAAGCTAAAAACCCATGAAGAACAGCTCCTTTATGCAAAGGGCCGGTTAAACATCCTCCTCTAAAAACAGCAGTTTTTAAACCAAAGTATCTACCATATTCCTGAACCAAGACATCCGCCGCGACCTTTGAAGCGCCAAATAAACTATGAAGACAATCATCAACTGACATGCTTTCATCAATACCATTATAAAAAGGATGTTCGCCCGATACTTCCCAACGAGATTCGCCTTCAACGAGCGGTAGTTTATTAGGCCTGTCACCATACACTTTATTAGTGGAAGTAAAAATAAAAACCGCCTCAGGACAAAATTTACGGCAATTTTCTAAAAGGTTTAACGTGCCGTTAGCGTTAATTTCAAAATCAGTAAAAGGCTCTCTAGCTGCCCAGTCATGCGAAGGCTGTGCCGCGGTATGAATTATAAGGTCAAACCTTTGTTTGTTAAATATCTCTTCAATTTTATCTTTATCGCGAATATCAACGTCACAATGAAAATACTTATCTTTAAAACTAGCTTCTAACTGACTTCTATTATCGCCAATACTTGCTTCAGGGCCAAAAAAGTATGCCCGCATATCATTATCGATTCCGGTAACAAAGAAATCTCTCTCGACAAGAAATTCAACCGCCTGCGCGCCAATGAGACCGCAAGACCCTGTAATTAAAGCGTTTTTAATCATAATTATCTTTTTGGTAATTGGGTTAGGGTCAAGATGCCGATCCCGACCTTTACCTAACTACCTTAACAGAAGTAGTTTTCACTATAAAAAGCGTAGTAAATAATGACAATATTGAGAAAACTAAAAGTATATATAATACCATAGTTAAGGTGGGGTGGCAATTGTAAATAGAAACAGCCTCAAGAAGGGTTAATATGGCTAGGGGCAGAACAAATTTTACGTTATGAATTGCTAACAGGAAATTTATCACAATAAAAGTAAGAGCGTAAAACCCCATTGATAAAGCAAATAATCCCACCAGCTGCTTACTTACCGGATTAACTGCCCCTGTAAGTATTTTTAGAAGTAAATCCGGGAACAAAAACGTGATGATTATAAAACTTAAACAGCATAACCCGCCTAAAAAAAGCGACTTATAAAGAATTTTTGTCGATGAGCTGTTCGTAACATGGGCTTTGGTGCTTTTGGGTAAAATAACAATTGCTAATGCCGAAGGTAAAAATAAAACGATTTTTCCCACCATTTGCGCGATGGAATAGTAGCCCGCGTCCAACTCAGAGAAAAAATGTTTTACTAAAATAACGTCCATTGTGGTAAGAAAAGTAAACGAAAGTAACGCCACAGATACAGGAAAGAAGTATTTATAAATAGGCGCGATATTTACCAGCACAGAATCCGAGAAAGATACTGACTTTAGTTCCTGCCTAAAAAGACGCGGCAAAAAAAACAATGCCACACAGATAATCGTTATAGGCCCTACTAAAAAGCCTATTATCCCGCCCCAAATTTTAAACCCCGCGAACATTAACCCACCACCTATAATCAATTTTCCTAAAGAAGAAATTATACCTATAAAAGAAAAACTCTTAAACTTCTGAAAACTTTGCAGAAGAGAAATAACCAATGGAGCGATTAAAGATAACCCAATTATCCCGCCGCAAAAGACGATATATCCCGATTTAACTTTTAAAAATCCCGCTATTGGCGAAGCCAACATAAGAAAAAATAAAAACACAAAAACAGAAGATATTATTAATCTCTTATTTAGCTTTTTAAAAACAGTAACTAGATAAGTTAATTTGTTTTTTGCTATGTACTCGGTAAAAAAACGAGTAAGCGTTGTGCCAAAAGGAGTTACTGCCATAGAAGTAAACATAATGAACGACACCAAAGCGTTAAACGTTCCATAATCCTGAGGAGTAAGAATTCTTACCGTAACAAGATGATAAAGCAAGTTAAATACTCCCGCCATTGTTGTACCGAAAAAAACAATTGCTGTATGAAAAACAAGATCGTCTTTTAAAATTGCTTTTACTTTACCGACCACAACAACACCTTTTCTCCGCTAATTTTATATCTCTCTTGCCCCTTGACCCCTGCCCCTTGACCCTTTTTCGCTTGAAATCTAATATATGCCCCATTACTTTCATAAACGCCCGGCCGAAGTATTTCAGATCATCTATATTACGGATACTTAAAACCTTTCTTAATATGAATTCGGGATTAAAACTCACTGAATACAAACTTTGCACCAGTTTTGGCAATTTATCAGAAGAAAAGGGTAGTTTCATCACCGGATTCTTCATGTCATAATAATCCCAATCTAAACTTAAAAGTAAATCATTACTCTTACATTCTTTAAATAACGGCGTTCGCGGATATGGAATAACCACGGTTGCCTGCATAGTGTAAGCATAATCTTTTTTAAGCAGCCATTTGGCTAATTTCAAAGTATTCTTAGCATCTTCATACGTTTCCCAAGGATAACCAAACATTGTTGTTATGTGCGGATACAACCCTGCCTTACGGGCGCAACGGCAAGATTCAATAATTGTTTCCACTTTTAAATTTTTATTTATCCTATCCAACGTTTTTTGATTAGCTGATTCTAAACCAAAAAGAAGAAACCGAAATCCGGCTTCTTTCATAAGTTTGTACCCGGCTAAATCTATAGCGCCAAAACGCATATTACAGTTTAAATTAACTTTTTTATTTAACCCCCGCTTTATCATTCCATGACAAAAAGTATCAAGCCACCCTCCAACAGGAAAAGCGCCGGTGTCATCCATTATCTCTTTTACGTTATATTTGTCTACTAAATATTCTATTTCATCTAAAACTTTTTCTGCTTTTCTGACCCTAAACTTTGGATACAGCTGAACCCAACTACAAAATGTACAACCCGCCCACCAACAATCACGGCCGCTCATAATATATGTTCCTGGTGTCTGGCGATAATTGCCGTTTTTGTAAGCGTAAAGCTGCCATTTAGTTAACTCTCTATCTATGAATGGCAAGCTATTCAGGTCGTGATCTAATTTAAATTCCCCTGTATTTTTTATTTGATTTTCTTCTCTATACCAAATGCCAGATTCTAAGTTCGTAGTTCGTAGTTCGTAGTTCGTAGTTTGATTTTTTAAGTTTTGACAAAGGTTTAAGAGGAGAAAGTCGTAGTTGCCACCGGTTAAAACGAAATCCACCCGCGAATTTTCTAAAGATTCTTGAGGCAAAGCAGTAACATGATCGCCGAAAAAAATAGTCAATAGTCGATGGTCTATAGTCGATAGTCTTTTCAATCCATTAATGATTCGCCATTGTTGTTTTATCACTGGGGTTTTGGTTTCCATGGCTACTACGTCAGGCTTTTCCTTCCTTATGATTTCAAAAAACTGATCATAAGAGATACCTTGCGCGATACAATCCATCCACTTAACCTCAAACCCTGCTTGCTTAAGCATAGTCGCGGCATAAGCAGGAACTATCGGGTATATAAAGGTTGGTTCTTTAAAATACTGGAATTGCCGGTTCTGGCCTAATGTGGGATAGCCTTTATCTGAACTTAGCGGAGGAAAACATATAATTATTTTCATAATCTCATATTTTAAAAAAGCTCCTACAAATTATACCCGAGTATAAAAAAACGTCAGGAATTTTATACCCCGGTATAAAATTCCTGATATAAATAAATCATTTACAAACCGCCTCTTCAGGCATTTTATCTGCTAAAAGACCTCTTATAAAATATACGCCATAGGTTAAATGGGTCATTATTATACCGGCGCTGACTAAAAAAAATAACCTAATTTTGTTAATTATACCGTGCTTTTCTTTAAAAGCCAACAATGCCGTGTTTATACCCACACTACCTAAATAAAAACCGATTACGGTCAAATAAAGCATCTTAAACGCGGGAAAAAATACGCCTAAAACCCCCCCGCCAAGTACCCCCGCGGAAAATAGAGAGGGTAAAAAGTATTCCGGTCGAAAAGATGTCTTAGGATATTTTTTAGCGAAATATCCTCGATGATAAGCGTAGTTTTTTATCTGAATTAGGTGTTTTTCAAATAAAGTTCTTCGATGATGATAAACTAATACTTTCGGGTCATATATCATCTTTTTTCCCGTTTCAAGAACTTTCAAACATA
>Ga0180007_10001680_pt1 | contig 28588 bp, 25 predicted proteins | sample MM_PC_MetaG_FD_121122 | JGI IMG/M metagenome (GOLD analysis project Ga0180007, IMG submission 121122) | Groundwater microbial communities from the Aspo Hard Rock Laboratory (HRL) deep subsurface site, Sweden - MM_PC_MetaG | ecosystem: Environmental > Aquatic > Deep subsurface > Groundwater... | reverse complement strand
CGATTACGGATACAGCAAAGATAAGCGGCCGGACCTAAAACAGTTTCTTGTTTCGATGCTCTGCGTGGACCGCAACATCCCTATTATCGGATCTTGTCAGGACGGTAATGCCTCGGACAAAACTTTAGCTTTCTGAAAGATCCGGTCATCGTCAACAGCATATTTTTGAAAAAGCCACAACGAATAGAAGTCCTTGGCCTGGTGCTGCTTATCGCACTACTTATATGGCGGCTAATGGAACGCTGCATGCGAAATTATATTGAAACCACCGGCACACAGATAACAGGCTGGAAAAAGAAACCGACCAAAAGGCCCACTTCTTTTATGATGACCACAAAGTTCCTAAGCATATTGGTAGTTAAGTCCGGTAACCAAAGACAATTAGCACGCCCACTGCGGCCGGTGCAAAAAGAATTTCTACAAGCATTGAATGTAACCTCTGATATCTTCACCACACCTTAAAGTGGGAACGAAAATGATCATTCTTCATTCAAAAAAGGTGTGGAAAGTCCGTCCTGTCATCGGATTCTAAATATATTTGCTCCTCTTAGTTGATATATTCTGGAACTCAAGACGGATCAGCCCCTTCAGAGCGTTTCAGGTTTTTCTGAACTACTTATAATGCGTATGGACTCCGATGAACCAAATTATGAAAACGATCAAAAAGATCCACTTAGGCATAGATCGCATCGGCAAACTGACGCACAAAATAATGAGAATTTCGAAATACAAGTTAAAAGGTTATATTTCGGACTATTTTGCTGGCGGACGGCTTTATGAGACTGTTTTCTATGAGACAGTATGGATTATATACAAGCAGGTTTGTTGCCAAAAGGCAGACTATAATTCGTGTTTGGCATATAAATTCACATCCGAACGAATAGATTTATTTTTCATGCCCTTCTTCTTTCATAAGCTTGCTGTACCAGATTGCAAATTCAAGCATCCCTATGTAGCGTTCATCATCATTAACTATACCCAGGCAAACATCAAGCACTCCTCTGCCATATTCATTACTGTATTGATCGGAGCTTCTGCTTTGTAAAAATTCTCTTACAAGCATTTGAGACGTTCGTTTTGTCTTATCTTTCCTAATGTCAATCGGGTCTTTCGGCAACTCAAACGGATCCCACTTTTCATACCCCTTGTTAACAATGTGTTTTTGTCTTCTAGGGGACATACTTTCAAAAATCGCTTTTTTTCTGAATTCCTCATCACTTAATTCAGACATTTTATCACCTATTCTTCTTTCTTTAAGGAATTGTTTTTATCCGGAACACCTAAAAACTCTTTATCAAATTCAGTCAAAATCGCCATGGATACGGGCATGAGCAATTCTGATAATTTTACATATCTAGTATTTATATGTTTAGCAAGTTCATCCGAAATTTCAAATAACTTATTATGAATTGCCTCCATATTTACTGTAGGATATTTTGCTCCTTCTTTAAAACCTGATTTCCCGCAGGTATGACCAATACCACCTATAGAAAAGGGTATCCCGTATAGTCTGCATGTTATCGGTCTGAATTCATAGAGATCACACTTGTCATTTTCATTTAAAAGTGGGCATCTAATTTTTTTAGTTGCTAAATCTTTTAAAATTTCATCTTCACTTGTTCCTGATTTAAAACTATCGTAAGCTTTCTTTTTTAATTTAAAAACCTCTCTGTCTGCTGTGTTTGCTATGCCTATAAGTTGTTCTCGCTTCCCACTATCAAGATTTTCTTTTATTTTATGATTTATATATAATGCTTCCACCAATGATAAATCAAAGAGAGCATAACAACAATCAGAACAATTTATTTTGCATTTTACGCATTCAGGATGGCTTTCGCTCACTTTATCAAACAGCTCATTTGCTAAAGTAACTATTGTTTCATATTTTTTAAAAAACTTTGTAAATTCTAAACTCACGCTTCACTCCTAAAATTTATTTTATTTTCATAACAGGAAGCAATTGATGCTTATAAATCGCATTTTCTACATATTTTATGTTTGGGACCAAAGATTATAGCTCGCTGTTTTATATTGATACTACCAAAACCGGTTTAGTCACATAATAATTATATTGTGAATATGTTTCATGTGAAACATTATTTGCCTATACAAAATCGGCTGAATATCTGGTTAAGAATATCCATTTTTATACTATTACCAATTACCAGGTTTAATGATTCAATCGCGCCTTTAAGATCTATTGATAATATTTCATACGCTTCTCCTGTTTTCATTCCTTCGCATACAGAGATTATGCTAACCAAACATTTTTCAAGAGCCGTTTTTTGTCTTAAATTAGGAATTATGGCTGAATGACTACAATCTATATTCTTAATAGCAGTTTCTTTAACAGTTTCTTTTAAAAATTCAACACCTGTATTGAATAATGAAGATACCCTTACACAAGGAAATGATTTTAACTCCTCATTTATTTCTACCAAGATACCTTCTTGTAATAAATCAATTTTATTAAAAACAACAACAAGTTGCTTCTTGTTAATAATTTCAAACAATTTTTTGTCTTCTTCTGTAAAAGGATTTTTTGCATCTATAACAAACAATATAATATCAGCATTTTTTATCTGTTCTTTAGCTTTTTGTATCCCTATTGATTCAATAGGATCTTTAGTATTATGCAAGCCGGCTGTATCAGAAATTATAGCTGTAAATCCGGAAATCATAATGGTTTCTTCAATTATATCTCTTGTTGTTCCAGGTATAGAAGTAACAATTGCACGGTCTTTTTTTAGAAGCCTGTTCATTAGACTAGATTTGCCAACGTTAGGCCTTCCAGCGATCACCAGCTTCAAACCCTCTCTTAAAACATGTCCTTCATCATATCCTGATATCAACTCGTTTAATTTATTTATTACATTTTTTTCGATATTTTTAATATCTGTATCAAAACTTAATGATTCCAAATCATCAGGAAAATCTATTCCTGCTTCAACTTTAACAATAATATTGTTTAATACATTTAACATTGTTTCAACACAATTTCTTAAAAGCCCATCCACCTGTGTATTAGCAATTTCAAGGGCTTTTTTGTTTTTTGCATTAATTATATCAATGATAGCTTCAGCATGTGTAAGATCTATTCTACCGTTGATAAACGCTCTTTTAGTAAACTCCCCTGGTTCTGCAAGTCTTGCACCTTTATTAATTACAATATTTAATATTGTCTTAAGCAGAAATATTCCTGAGTGTACGTTTATTTCAACAACATCTTCTCCGGTATACGAATGCGGAGCAAGCATGATAGATAAAAGAACTTCATCAAGGGCTTTTTGACTATCAGGATCAATTATGTGGCCATGATAAAGTTTGTGAGATTCATTAAGAATATAATTTTTATTCCTGCCGGATTTTTTAAATATTAACGAGGCTATATATTTGGCATTTTCCCCGGATATTTTAATAATCCCAATCCCGCCACTTCCAGCAGGTGTTGATATAGCAGCAATAGTATCATTATTCATCGATCATCGCTTGCTGATCTTGTATGATTTTCTTTATGGAAGGAAGCATACATGCATAGAGCTTTGCACATGACATATTTAAATAAAGATTTATATAGCGCTGTAGTTATAAACATTGAAACAATTATTATGATCTACTATTTTTCTTTTACGGAACGTTTCTTTTTTGGAAAAATAACAAGTTTTTTAATAAAACCATCTCCAACGCTATGGGTTACAACATTATTATTTTGTTTTAAAGCAAGATGGATCATTCTTCTATCATAAGCATTCATTTGTCCCAAAGACACAGGCTTTCCATTTTCCATTACTTTCTCAGCCATTTTTTCGGCAAGTCTTGTAAGTTTTAGACGTTTTTTATTTAAATATCCTCCAATATCAACCGTAATATTTTGTTTAGCACAATTATTTTTTCTTACTACTTTTTCAATTAAATATTGAATAGCATCTAGTGTTTGTCCACGTTTACCAATAATAACCGCTGGGTTAGAACATTCAATTTCGTAATATACTTCATTTTTTTCGACTTTAACCGATGCTTTGGCATCATCATTTATAATGTTTATAATTCTATTTAATATATCAAGCCCTTTTTCAATATAAAGATTTTCATTTTTTTCATCACATACTATAGAATCTATAGGTTTTTCATCGATAATATTTTTTTCTTTTTTTATTTCTTCTTTGGTTTCTATTTCCACATCGGGAATTGTTACTCTGATTTTTGCTTTTTTTGTTCCAACAAGACCAAATATACCGCTTGAACCATATGAAATAACGTCGTGTTTTAATTTATCTTTTGTTATATTCAGTTCCTTACACGCTTTTTCTATTGCCTTATCGACATTTGGCCCATCAATTTCCATATAATGGGGCATATTACTCCTCCCTATCTAAGCCGTTTTCCGTGAAATGATATGTTGCTGAAGGATTGATAACACATTATTAACAAGCCAATATAATACCAGACCTGCAGAAAAATTTATAAATATTACAGTAAATATAATCGGTAAAAACATCATCATTTTTGCTTGGGCCGGATCTCCGACCGCAGGGGTCATTTTCTGCTGTATAAACATTGTTGCACCCATAATTATTGTCAAAACAGGTATACCGTATGGCGGTTCCATAAATGGAACAGAAAATCCAAAGTGAAAAAGCCTGTCGGGAGCCGCAAGATCTTTTATCCAAAAAACAAAAGGAGCATGTCTTAATTCTATAGTTTCATAAAGCATCCTGTAAAAAGCAAAAAACACTGGCAGCTGAGCTACCATAGGAAGACATCCTCCCATAGGATTAATCTTATACGTTTTATATAAACCCATCAATTCTTCATTCATACGTTTTTTGTCATTGCCATATTTTTCTTTTAGTTCTGCAAGCAATGGTTGAATTTTTTTCATTTCATTCATGGATTTATAACTTTTTGATCCTAAAGGCCAAAACAATACCTTAAACAATACTGTAAGAATAATTATAACAACACCGTAGTTTGGTATAACACCATATAAAAAATTCATTGCATATAAAACCGGTTTTGCAAGAAAATCAAACCATCCAAAATTAACAGCTTTACTTAAATCATAACCAAGAGTTCCAAGAAGCTTTAAGCTTTTCGGTCCAAAAAAAAGATTAAAATCAATTTGTTCCTGAACGCCTGGGCGGATTTCTTTTTCAGGAAGTAAATATTGCGCCTCATAATGACCTTTCTCCTTATCTTTCATATACAGCCGCATAGTTGCTTCCATAGGTGTAATTGGAATAACAGCTGACATAAAATAGCGATCCTGCGCAGAAACCCATTTTATAGTTCCAGGATAATTATTTTTATCTTCAATGTTTTTGAGTTTTATTTGTTCAAGACTACCATTAATTAATGCAGTTGGACCTTCAAAGCTATTTGTATTTTTAACCCCTGCATCATAGCTTTCCAGAGAAATAAAAAGTTTATCTTTTATTAATTCTGAAGATTGATTTATAATATTTACTTTTAATCCGACTAAATATGTATCTGCTGAAAACTGATATTTTTTCTCAATAATAATACCTTCAGGAGATTTCCAGTAAAATTTTATTTCTTTACTTCCCTGATCTAACACTATATTTTCAAAACCTATATCTGAAATATAATTAGCATTTTCAATACCTGCCACGCTTTTTCCATCAAACCCGACTATAACAGTCCCGTTTTTTATATCTTTTGATATTAATTCCTTATTTGGAGAATCAACGTCAATAGTCTCATTATATTTTAACAATTTAAAACTTGTAATTGCCGCATTTTTTTCATTTATACTCACCGAATATAAAGGTGTTTTTATATTAATAACTCTCGCAGGTTTCAATTCTTCATAGGCTGGCGTATCAATCTGTAAATATTTTTTATTTGATTTAATAATATTATCAGATGTTGAGGATTCTTTTTCATTTGTTTGTTGTACTTCAACGATTTCTGCGACAGGTTTTATGTCTTTTGTATCATCATAAAAATGATTCCAAACTAAAAAGACAACAAATGAAAGTGCCACTGCAATTATAAAACGAGACTGTTCCATTAAAACCTCCCTGTTACCGTATGGAACCTATGTTTATATGAATTTCTACAAATATTATTACATATCTGCAAAAACATGAGATATTTTTTAATTTTTACCATCAGGGAATAAAACATGGTTGAAGGATGTTCGTGCATGATATTACAAAGAGGTCTATCCACTTCATGTAATGTTCTTTTTTGGTACCGGATCAATTCCGCCCGAATTATAAGGATGACATCTAAATATTCGCTTAACAGATAGAAAGCTTCCTTTAATTAAACCATGCTCCTGTATGGCAATAAAAGTATATTCTGAACAAGTTGGATAAAAGCGACAAGCTGGTCCGATAAAAGGAGAGATAACTGTCTGATAAAATCGTATTGAAAAAAGAACTATTTTCTTAATTATCAAAACCTTCCTCTATTTTCTTAAATATTTCATGTAAAGATAAAAACATTTTTTCTGAAGATATGTATACCGATTCTTTGTTTGCTATTATGTTTATATCCCAATTATAATTAAACTTGCTTTTATTTACACGAAAAAACTCACGAACATACCGCTTTAATCTATTTCTTTGAACAGAATTTCCAGTTTTTTTTGTAACTGTCAAACCAAGCCGGCATTTACCCGTGGATCCTGGAAAATATATTGCCGTAACATATTTATTTTTTGTTCTTTTTCCTTTTTTTGATAATTCAATAAATTCGTGGCGTTTTAAAATTCTGTCCGTTTTTATAAAGTTTTGCAATTGCATTATTTACGATTATTTACTTGTTTTCACCGTTAAATAAGCATTAAACAGATAAACGGGACCTTCCCTTAGCTCTTCTCTTGTTTATAATGTTTCTCCCCTGTTTGGTTGACATTCTTTTTAAAAAACCATGTGTTCGAACTCGTTTTCGTCTGCTCGGTTGATATGTTCTTTTCATAACCTGTATATCCCTATTTGCTTATTAATTGTTTTCTATCCTAACCCGAACTGTCTTTTAATATACGCTTTAACTAACAGTAACAGTTTATCATAAGCTGTTAGATAGAACATATATATCAGAAGGTGTCAATATAAAAAGGAGTGCTTTCATTCTGTGGAAAGTTCCATGGTTATGTCTGCAATTCGTTTTATCTGTTCCATACTATGTGATACTAATAATATTGTGCATCTGTCTTTTAGTTCCTGTAAAAGGGTTTCTATTTTTCTGCTGGATTTTACATCAAGAAAAGAGGTTGGTTCATCCACCAGAAGAATTTCCGGTTCAAAGACAAGAGCTCGCGCTATACAAAGACGCTGTTGTTGACCTCCGGAAAGAGACCGTGCATCATCTTCCAATCTATCATTTACTTCTTTCCAGAGATATACTCTTTTCAAAACATCTTCCACTTTTTTATTAATATGCAGCTTATCTTTATATCCGGATAGTTTTAAAGGAAAAGCCACGTTTTTATAAATACTCATAGGTAAAGGATTCGGTGTTTGAAAAATCATTCCCACAGACCTTCGTAATTCAGGAAGGGGCACAGATTTGTCATAAATATTTATCCATTCTCCTTTTAAGCGGATATGCACATCTCCTTCCATTCTGGTATAAGGTATAGTTTCCCATAACCGGTTGAATATTTTTAATAAAGTAGATTTGCCCTGGCCGGAAGAACCTATAACGGCAAAAATAGATTTCTCGGGAATTTCAACAGAAATTTCCTTTAATACCTGTTTTTGGTTATAATAAAATGAAAGGTTTTTGGTTTTGATAATACAGCTTTTTGAGTTAGTATCTTTCATGAGCGGTACAACATTTTTTCTATCATAATATTCTTTATAAAAAATGCTATCAAGAAAAGGCCGGCGCATATCAATAGCAGAATAATAGCAGCACCATAACCGGTTTGAAGTTCGTCCGAATTTATATACTGGGAAGATATGTAATAAATATAAAAAGGAAGGGCTTCATAACTTTTCATAAGTGATTTTGGAATCCCGGCAGTTGCAACTACTCCGGTTAACATAATAACGGCAGTATCTTCTGCACATCGGCCTATCGCAAGAATCACTCCGCTTGCAATTCCTGAAAGTGATCTTGGCAATAAAACGTAAAGAATATTTTGCAAGGTATTTGCTCCCAGGGCTGGAGCTGTTAAACGTACATCTTCCTCAATGTTTTCCATAGCAAATTGTGTGGTACGAATAAGATATGGAAGTACCAGTATCGCTAGCGACATAGCTGATATTAGCAAACATGGATAAAATTCATTTATATAGCGATGCAGCAAGATAGATAAGGAAAAACCAAAAAGCCCGATTACAATCGATGGAATGCCTGCTAAAATATCATAAAAAATACTTAAAAAAGTTTTTGTGTTTTCCTTCCCGTATTCAGCGAGATAAATTCCTGTGGCAATGCCAACCGGAGTTGCCATACCAACAGCCAAAATAACCAACGATATCGTTCCAACAATAGCAGGAAATAAACCGGAAAAAACCTGTCGGCGAAATAAAAGTGCGTCTGCCGGCGGGACATCACCGAAAATCAATGAAAGATTCAGTGAACCCCATCCATTAATAAAAAGAAAAGCTATTATAAGAAAAACCGAGGCTATCAGCAGTAACCCGCTAAACCATGCAAAACAATTAATACTTATTTCTAAAAAACGTTGCTTCACTTATCTTTTAAACTCTCTTTTCCAAGAAACCTTACAAGCACTATTAATAAAGTTGTAAACGTATATAAAACGAGGCCGCATGTAAAAATCGACCTAAATTCATTACTGTCAAAATCGGCTGCAATTACAAGGGCAATATGTGAAGTCAATGCGCGGGCCGAATCAAATATACTATCTGGCACAGCCACAGCATTACCGGCCAGCATTAAGGCAATTAATGTATCACCCATAGCTCTTCCAAGAGATAGTGTCAATCCGGATAGAATACCCCTCCAGGAACAAGGAAGAATTACATATATCAGCTTTTGAACAGCACTTCCTCCAAGAGCGTCAACTGCAGCAGTATATGATGGTGGTATATTTTGAAACGATTCTGTAAAAATAATAATCATTGTCGGCGAAATAACCATTGCCAGCATAAGAGAAGCGGAAAGGATATTCATGCCGGTTCCGGCTTCAAACATTTCCCTGATAAAGGGCACCAGAAGAAACACTCCTACGAACCCATAGATTACAGTTGGAATTCCTGTCATCATTTGGATTATTTTTTTAAAAAAATTTGAAAACGCTGGAGGGGCAATAACCGAAATTAGCGCTGATGAGCCAAGGCATATGGGAAAGGCCCAGCATAGACTTAGCAATACAATTAAACCCGTGCCTATCAACATCGGATAAATACCGAAAACTCCTTTTTCCGGATTCCACGGGCTTTTAATTAAGCTAAAAAAGAGCCCGCCTTTGAATAAAGGCAGGCTCATAATCATCATAAATACAAAAACCAAAATTGTTAAAGCAGCGCAAAAAACAGCAGCAACAACAAAACTTTTTTCTATCAGCTTTCCTGATTTATTCACTTTTTACCGAGATAAATCCTTGTTTTACTACAATTTGTTGTCCATCCGGTGTAAACAAATAGTCTATAAACTTTTTTACAATGCCCTGTGGATCTCCTTTGGTATTGCTATAAAGACCACGAGCAATCTTATAAGATCCGTTTTGTACATTTTCTTCATTTGGTAAAATGCCATCTAAACTAACCGGTAAAACACTTTCATCAATATGACCAACAGAAACATAGCCAATGCCATATGGGTCATTTGCTACAGCAGATTTCATAGCACCGTTTGAAACAACAAAATTAGCTTTCTTTGAGATATCTCCCTTGTTCAGTCCTTTTTTCCAAAAGACTTCGCGTGTGCCGCTTGAATTGTCTCTAGTATAAATATTTATTTTCTTATCAATTCCACCTATTGATTTCCAATTATCAATTTTTCCTGAAAAAACATCAACAAGTTGTTGGCTTGATAAGCTTTTGACTGTATTTTCAGGATTTACGACTACACCAACACCGTCAATAGCCCATTTAAACATTTTCAGGTTGTATTTGCTTATTTCCTCATCTTTTGGCTTTCTACCGGAATTACCTATATCAACCAAACCTTCTCCAACCTGTTTAATTCCAACCCCTGATCCGCCGCCGGCAATACTTATATTGATATCATTGTTATAGGTTATGATTTTTTCGGCTACGGTTTTCATTACAGGAATATGGGCAGTTCCCCCTGAAATTTTTATTTCACCCTTTTCGGCATTAAATATATCAAGAGCCCCGGCCCAGGAAAAAGATGCCATGCAAAAAATAAGCAACACCAAGAACCCGATCAGATAAAACTTGCGCTCAATTTTAATATTTATCATGTTTTTCTCCTTTTTTTGGAACAATAATTTCAGATGTATTTCAAAAAAAACTTTTCTATTGATGGGCTATTTACACGTCCATCTGTATCATACGATAAAAATGAGCGTCCAATTGAAAATTGCTATATTGCCTCAATGTCAAATAGAATAAATCGATATTCTCATACTTTTTTAGTATATTTGATTCCATAAGGATAAAATCTATTGACTTTTTTTAATTAAAAAAGGAGATAAATTAATCATAATATAATGCCAGTTGTTTCACTTAACAAAATTATTATTTTGGAGTAATCATGAAATTAATAGCGCCCTCTATACTATCGGCAGATTTTTCTAAACTTGGGGAAGAAATACAATCGGTTGAAAAAGCCGGGGCAGACTGGATTCATGTTGATGTAATGGATGGACATTTTGTCCCGAATTTAACTATGGGCGCTCTTGTGGTCGAAGCTGTAAGACCAATTACATCACTTCCCGTAGATGTACATCTCATGATAGAAAATGCAGATAGATTTATCCCTGATTTTGCAAAAGCCGGCGCTTCTCTTATTTCTGTACAAGTTGAAGCCTGCACACATTTAAACAGAACTGTTCATCTTATAAGAGAACATGGCGCAAAGCCCGGTGTAGCCTTAAACCCGTCTACTCCCATTTCAACTATTGAATGGGTACTCGAATATCTTGATTTTGTACTAATTATGAGTGTTAATCCCGGTTTTGGGGGGCAGTCTTTTATAAAAAACAGTCTTTTGAAAATAAAGACTCTTTCAGATATTATAAAGGAAAAAGGGCTTTCTACGCTTATCCAGGTTGATGGGGGAATAAACAAAGAGACAATCGCTGAAGTATCTGCCGCAGGTGCTGATGTATTTGTAGCAGGTTCGGCTATTTTTGGCAGCAAAAACTACGGGGAAACAATCGCTACGTTCAAAAAAATATTAAAAACTTCTTAGGAAGTAATTTGCTTCTCGAACACTTTGAAGTTATAAAAAATTATCAGAAGCACCATCTCAACACCGTTCCTCCCCATGTAATACCAGCACCAAAGGTGATTAACAGCACATAATCATCTTTTTTTATAAGCCCCTTCCTGTTTGCTTCATCAAGAGCAAGCGGTATGGAAGCAGCAGATGTATTCCCATATCGATCTACGTTTATATAAATTTTTTCAAAAGGAATGCCCAAGCTTTGAGATGTTGCCTGAATAATACGCAAATTAGCCTGGTGCGGCACCAACATTGATATGTCTTCAACGGAAAGGCCGTTATGCTTCAAAGCATGTTTTGCTATTTCTGTAAGAGAATTTACCGCCTTTTTGAAAAGTCGGTTACCATCCATAACCAAGTAACTTGATTTAGGCTTAAGCCCTTCAAGGCATTCAGGGATATAAGTATTCCCTTCCTTACTATATAATAACTCCCATAGAGTACCATCCGATTTAAGATGGCTTGAAAGGATGCCTTTTTCCTTTTCGCTTGCTTTCACTATTACTGCACCTGCACCATCTCCAAGAAGAATGCATGTCCCCCTATCTTGCCAGTTAAGAATCGTAGAAATCCTATCGACTCCTATTGCAAGAACCGTTTTGCATGAACCTGAACGAATTGCATTTTCTGCTACTGTTAAAGCATATAAAAATCCGGAACAACCGGCAGAAACATCAAATGCGGCAGCATTTTGGGCACCTATAATTTGTTGTACCATACAACCGGCAGAGGGAACGAGTCTATCTGCTGTAACCGTGCCCACAACTATCATGTCCAATTCTTCGGGAGAAACTTTTGCCATTTCCATAGCTTTTTTTGAGGCCAGCGAGGCCAGATCTGCGGTACCTTCTCCGTTTTTCAAAGATATTCTACGTTCCTTAATCCCTGTTCGACGAATAATCCACTCATCTGAAGTTTCTACAAACTCTCCGATCTCATTATTTAATAGAGCTTTCTCAGGAAATGCGGATCCAGTTCCTATTATGCATGCATTAAACATATATTTATAATTACCCCTATAAAAAATGTTACAATTCTTGAAGAAATTGCTATAATAAATGAAGCAATTCTTAGGCTAAACGCTTTATGCTGTCAACAGCAATATGTATTTTTCAGTTATTTTACTACGGTATTATCTTCTTTTGATAATATGATTTACAGATCTGGAGAAAACCATGTGGGAATATACGGATAAAGTTAAAGATCATTTTTTAAACCCCAGAAATGTGGGGGTTATTGAAAATCCCGATGGAGTGGGAGAAGTTGGGTCCCTTGCCTGTGGTGACGCATTAAAGCTTTTCTTCAAGCTCGATGAAAACTGCAAGATAAAGGATGCAAAATTTCAGACTTTTGGATGCGCAAGCGCGATAGCATCTTCATCAGCACTTACAGAAATGATTATAGGAAAAACCCTTGAGGAGGTATCAAAGATTACAAATGATGATATTGCATCTTATCTCGGAGAACTTCCCAAGGAAAAAATGCATTGCTCCGTGATGGGCCGGGATGCTCTTGAAAAAGCTATAGCATTCTACCGGGGTGAAAAAGAAAAAAAGGTGGATGGTGAAATTGTATGCGAATGCTTTGGAGTTACTGATTTTGAAATAAAGCGTGCTGTTACCGAAAATAACCTCTCAACAATTGAAGATGTAACTGATTATATAAAAGCCGGTGGGGGCTGTGGCAAATGCCATGAAAAAATCCAAGAGATTATAGACACTGCTTATGATAAAATTAAACCTGTTAAGAAAAAAGCGGTGAAATTGACAAATATACAGAAAATAAAATTAATCGAAGAAACTATGGAAAGAGAGATTAAACCCGTCCTTAAAAAAGATGGTGGAAATATAGAGCTGATAGATGTTGATGGAAACAGGGTTCTTGTGGAATTGCGCGGTACTTGTGCTTCATGCAACAAATCTCAGATTACTCTCAAACACTATGTTGAATCAAAATTAAGAGAACTTGTATCCCCGGATCTTATCGTTGAGGAGATAAATCAATGATACCTTTATATGTTGATAACAATGCAACAACGCGTGTTGCGCCTGAAGTTCTTGAAGAGATGCTTCCATATTACACAGAAAGTTATGGCAACCCTTCCAGTATGCACTCTTTCGGGGGAAATGTAGCAAGAGAAATTAAAAAAGCCCGTGAAAAGGTTGCAGGTTTGATGGGAGCTTCTCCTACAGAAATAATATTTACAAGCTGCGGTACCGAAAGTGACAACACAGCCATTCGGGCTGCTCTTCTTTCAAATCCCGACAAGAAACATATTATTACAAGCAGGGTTGAACATCCCGCCATCAAAAATCTTTTTGAAAACCTGGCCAAAACCGGTTTTCGGGTTACATTTGTACCTGTAGACAGCAAAGGTCTTCTTGATCTTGAATATTTATACCAACATCTTGACGATGATACTGCGCTGGTCAGCATTATGTGGGCAAATAATGAAACTGGTGTGGTTTTCCCTGTAGAAGAGATCGCACAAACCGTTAAGGAAAGGGGTATTGTTTTTCATACGGATGCCGTGCAGGCTATGGGAAAAGTTCCTGTGGATATGAAGAAAGTACCTGTGGATATGCTTTCCTTGTCCGGACACAAAATTCATGCGCCTAAAGGAGTTGGTGCCCTTTATATAAGAAAAGGCACAAAATTTTCTCCTTTTCTAATCGGTGGGCATCAGGAAAATGGCCGCAGGGCCGGAACCGAAAACGTGGCATCAATTATCGGCCTTGGAAAAGCTTGTGAAATGGCACTTTATAATCTTGATGAAATCGGAACCCGAGTAAAAAAGCTAAGAGACAAACTTGAAGATTCTTTAATTAAAGCTGTTCCCAATAGTATTTTAAATGGAGACAAAAACAAGCGTTTGCCAAACACAACAAGCATAGGGTTTGAATTTGTGGAAGGAGAAGCTATCCTTTTAATGATGAACGAGTTTGGTATCTGTGCATCATCAGGTTCCGCATGCACCTCCGGATCTCTTGAACCGTCACATGTTTTACGAGCAATGGGGGTTCCCTTTACTTCTGCTCATGGGTCAATACGATTCAGTCTAAGTATATATACTACCGAAGAGGAAATAAATTTCATTATCGAAAAAGTTCCACCTATTATTAAAAAGCTAAGAGAATTATCTCCTTTCTGGGATCAGAATAAATGTTGATTACATGTTGTTTGATATTAAATTTATAGACTATTGGTCTATAAACTTCCACTTGCGGCTTTCTTTAAAATCCAAACCGTTTCAGTGTTACTTAATAAAAAGCCTCCGGAAACAAAAAACATCTTGACTTATTTTTAAGTATAGCTAAAATTAAAATGTATTTTAACTGCTTTTTAGAAAATTTTTTCGATTGCCGTACAATGGCGTACGGCTGCAATATATAATTATAAGTAGACAAAGGCGTCTATTCCCTATCATGGGAAAGATGCCTTTTTTGTTTTTTAAGATAGCATAAAATATAATTTTTATGCCTTTTGTTGCTATCTGATAATTTATTACTGAATCATATAAGGAGATTAAAAATGAGATTTGAAAAAAGCAATGATGTTCTTGGAACCACAAACCGGGGCAATCCTGCCGAATCCAGCCTTTGCACACTATGCAGAGCAGATTGTATGGGAAGATGTGAAACCTGGTTATCAAGCTTGGTAGGACGTAAACTGCTCTATCCAAGAAGTTATGGTATTGTAACTGCCGGCGCAAACAATACCACTCATGTGGGAGTTTCTTATAATTCTCTTAGAATTCAGGGCTATGCATATGGTGCTAATGGTCTTAGCGAAGGTCTTACCAATAATCCGGATGACTGTATTTTTCCAAACGTAAGCCTTGAAACAGAATTTGGAAGTGAAGTAAAAACCAAAATAAAAATGCCCCTTATGACCGGTGCATTAGGCTCAACTTTTGTTGCTGCAAAATATTGGGATTCATTTGCTATAGGCGGCTCGCTGGTCGGCATACCTGTTGTAATCGGTGAAAATGTTGTTGGTGTTGATCAGGAATCAAAAATTAAACCAGGCGAAACCAAAAAAGGCAAGATTGAAATTTCTCCTGAGCTTGATAGGCGTATTGATACTTATTTAAGATATTACAATGGCTATGGTGCAATAATTGTACAGCTTAATGTTGAAGACACCAGAAATGGAGTTGCTGAATATGTTGTAGATAAATACGGCGAAAAATGCATTATTGAATTAAAATGGGGGCAGGGTGCTAAAGATATCGGCGGTGAAATTCAGGTAACAAGTCTTGATTATGCCCTTTTCCTGAAAAACCGTGGATATGTCGTTGATCCTGATCCAAGCAAACCTGAAGTTCAGGCAGCTTTTAAAGAAGGCTCCATCAAATCTTTTGCCCGTCACAGCCGTTTGGGCGGAACTAATCTGGATTCTGTAGGACAGGTACGTGAAGATTTTATGAACAGCGTTAAATATCTTAGAAGCATAGGTTTTAAAAGAATTACCTTAAAAACCGGATCTTATGGTATGGAAGAGCTTGCAATGTCTATCAAATTTGCAACAGATGCCAAACTTGATCTTCTTACCATAGACGGTTCCGGTGGGGGAACCGGCATGAGTCCTTGGAATATGATGCAAAGCTGGGGAGTACCTTCTATAAACCTTCATTCAAAAGCATATGAATATGCCAGTATCCTGGCTGCTAAAGGACAAAAAGTTGTGGATCTGTCTTTTGCCGGTGGTTTTGCTCTTGAAGACCATATATTTAAAGCTCTCGCTCTTGGCGCACCCTTTACAAAGCTTGTTTGCATGGGAAGGGCTATCATGATTCCTGGATTTGTAGGCTCTAATATAGAAGGCGCTTTGGATCCGGATAAAAAGGCCTCAGTTAATGGCCACTGGTCCGAATTGCCAAAAACCGTTAGAGAAGTCGGAAGCAGCGCAAAAGAAATATTTGCTTCTTATTTTGATGTGGAAAAATTAGTCGGTAAGGATGAAATGAAAAACATTCCTTACGGTGCGATTGCTTTCTACACATTAGCAGATAAACTATCTTGTGGTTTACAGCAGCTTATGGCCGGCGCAAGAAAATTTTCAACAAAAAATATTTCCCGCTCGGATCTTATGTCCGGAAACAGAGAAACTGCCAAAGAAACCGGTATACCGCATGTTGCTGATGTAAATGATGAAGGTGCAAAGAAAATACTTAATACCTAAGCTTTTATAAATTATATTCAAAAAGGCTCTTAAATATTATTTAAGGGCCTTTTTTTTTAGCTGATATTTATCCAGAAAAGAGAAGCTGTTTCGGTATCGGAATTTTTCCATTGTGTGGGAACTTCGGTTGTAAGGTATATAAGATCACCTGTTTTGGCGGTATGGACTTTGTTTTTTATTTTAAACTGAAGACTGCCGGACAATAAATAGCCTATTTCATCACCTTTATAGTTAAAAAAATGTGCTGGTATGCTCGTTTTAGGAGGTATGTTGATAAGATATGGTTTTGCTTTGGAATCAAAATCCATAGGCGTTATTGCCTTGCCGGTAATTGTACCTTTGGATAAATTCGAAATTTGAATATCGGCTGCTCTTGATGGTGTAAAAACCACCTGTTCAGAGGTATTTTCTTTTTCTCCGAAAAAGGAACTGACCTTAACAGAAAGTATTTCAGCCATTTTAATAAGAGCCGGAAGTGATGGATATATCTGGTTACTTTCAATCTGGGATATAGTGCTTGAGGTCACACCAATAAGTTTTGCAAGTTCTGTCTGAGAAAATCCCTTTTTGGAACGGATTTCTTTTAGATGAGATCCAAGATCAAGATGAGCCTGTGTGTTCTTTTCAAAATCAAAGTTAATATCAAGGCCTTTATTCCAATAACAAAAAAGTTCATTAAATATTTTTATATCTCTTTTTTCGGCTTTAATAACCGAAAGAAACGTTTTTCCCCGCTTTACAGAAAGGTCAATAGCAACCTGGGCTATTTTGTTTATATTAGCTTTTAAGCGCTGGGAATGGGCTTCCTTTTCTATAACCCAATATGCTACAGTATTTAATTCATAAAGCCGAGGGCAGGAATGCGAATAAAATTTCTGGATTTGATCTTCTCCTCCCCACAGTTCCTGCATTCCCGTAAGACTGTCAAAGATAAAACGGACATCCCCTTTCATTGTTTTATGAAGACCATAAAAAGCCCCGGTCACATGATCTGCATTCCGCGGTTCATCAATTGTTATAATTTTACAGGCTCTTTTGGATTCATCTTCTTTATAAAATTTAAGAAATATTTCTGCCCCTTCTCCTTTTCCATATGTAAAACAATCAAGTATGGTTAACTTATCATAATCTGCAAGAGCCCCCAACCGCTCAATAAGAGTTTTAATTGAGTGATCAAAGTTAATATAAATAATTGATTTTTTATTGGTTTGAGATGATTTTATGAAGTTGAGATAAAATACAGGAGCTAAACTTCCTGCGTTGTCGTACCAAACAACGTTGTCTCCGATTCGCAGTCCGCCAAGAAGCTGATCAAGTTGTTTCACACCGGATTCTACCAGTGGTTTTTCAGTTATCATGAACTTTTTATCTTTATTCAGCAATTATTTTTCATAGTTCTGAGTTTTGCTAGTTCCCATATATAATCATAAATGTGCAGGCCCTTGCTTGCAGCAATTATTTCACCGTCTTGTACGCCTATTTCTAAAGACATATATTCTTTTAAAAGCTGAATAGCTCCAAGATTGGCAGGAAAACCGTTCCATAAATCCCAGGATCTGAAATATACCATAAAATGCAGTTTTCCATATCTTATTCTTGTATCGATTCCCCTCAAACATGGCGGATCTCCAAGATATATGCTTTCAGGATCACCAACTGTCATATATGCCTGGTTCGTTCCATGGCCGTCTTTTTTATACATTCTTATAACTTCTTTGATCTGACTTTCAAGGTATTGCCCATATGTATAATCTTCATTTTCACATTTTGTAGCTGTCATGAGATATGGGAGGTATTCTTCAAGATACCCTTCAGCTACCGGGTTTGGTATATTTAAGGCGTGTGGAATATCAGGCAATAGCGGGCGCATTCCGGGGTGTTTAATATGAACCGTAATATAATCAAATTCCAGCCTCTCCTGCCCCTGAAAACTTCCTCTTTCAATCACGTATTTATGACCATTCTCTATAATATTATAAACACATTGAAACCAGGCATCAGGGATATCCCTTGCTGTAATTGAAACTACATTTAACATTTTATCCTCATCATATATCAAGCATTCTTACATCAAGAGCATTGTTTTGAATAAACTCTCTTCTTGGCTCAACATCATCTCCCATAAGGATGGTAAAAATCTCATTTGCATCAACTGAATCCCCTTCTTTAACTTGAAGAAGGGTTCTTAATTCCGGATTCATGGTAGTGGTCCATAACTGTTCCGGATTCATTTCACCAAGGCCTTTATATCTTTGAATAACCTGTCCTTTTTTGGCTTCTTCCAGTATGTTTATAATAAGTTCCTTTTTATCATTTATCTTTGTTTCCGGGTTGTTTATTTCCTTTTTTTCTTTTGCTGTTATATAAAAAGGCGGCTTGTCATATTTGAATATATTCTGGCCCAAATTTACACATTTTTGATAATCTGTGGAATAAATAAGCCCAGTACCTATTTTAAACCTTTTTATTTCATCCTTTTTCAATCCTTCTGACATCTTGTTATCATTTAGATCTTCAGGATATTCAACAGTTAATTCATATATATTTCTTTCGGGATTCCATGCAATTTCTTCTGTCTTATATTTATTTTCATTTAAAAGGTTTTTTATCATAGTCATTTTATCAAAATCTTGTAGAAATCTTTTATCTTCCAGATTGTTTTTCAACAGAATCTCAATAAAATCGGGTTTTATTCCATTTCTTTCAAGTCTTGCTAATACATAAGAATATTCAGCCAGGTTTGTTACAAATAGATAAAGATTATGGTCAGATATAATTTGTTTATCCTTATCTATTAACATATTATTGTTTTCACAAAACAGTTTTATAGTATAATCGTTTAATGCTTGTTCATCTTTAAAATATTGTTCATTCTTACCTTTACCTACTTTCAAAAGAGGCGGTTGTGCTATATATAAATACCCTTTTTTAATAACTTCCGGCAATTGTCTGTAAAAAAAAGTTAGAAGCAGTGTTCTTATGTGTGATCCGTCAACATCCGCATCAGTCATTATAATGATTTTATGATATCTAATATTATCAATAGCTTTTTCTTCACTACCCACTCCTGCTCCAAGGGCTATTATAATGTTTTTTATTTCTTCGCTTTTTAAAATCTGATCAATTCGTGCTTTTTCAACATTTAATATTTTTCCCTTTAAAGGAAGAATCGCCTGAAATTTTCTATCTCTGCCTTGCTTTGCACTGCCCCCGGCAGAATCTCCCTCTACCAGAAAAATTTCTCTTTCTGAGGGCTCGGACGACTGACAATCGGCAAGTTTTCCAGGCAGCGTTGCATCAACCATTGAACCCTTGCTTCTTACTAAATCTCTTGCTTTTCTTGCTGCAAATCTAGCCCTTGCCGCATCAATTGCTCTTGATAGTATCTTTTTTGCTACGGCCGGGTTTTCCTCAAAAAACATCGCCAATTTTTCATTTACAAGCGACTCTACTATGCCTTTTATTTCACTATTTCCAAGCTTTGTCTTTGTTTGCCCCTCAAACTGAGGACTTTTAAGACGAATACTTATAATGGCTGTCAATCCTTCCCTTACATCCTCACCACTTAATTTTTCCTTTAGATCTTTTGAGAGATTTCCATTTGTGCAATATTGATTTATAACTCTTGTCATGGCCGCTTTAAAACCTATAACGTGAAAACCGCCTTCTACAGTATTTATATTATTTGCAAAAGAAAATAATTTTTCTGAAAAAGTGTCATTATACTGTATACACACCTCTACCATTACATCATTTTTGTTTCCCTCAAAATATATAGGCTTATGCAGTACCGCATTGTGTTTGTTTATATAATCAACAAAAGTAACAATTCCTCCTTCATAGTAAAAATCTTCTTTTTTTTCAGAGCGTTCATCGTCTATTTTTATTCTCAAACCTTTATTTAAAAATGCAAGCTCTCTTAACCTTTTAGATATAATCTCAAATTCGAATTTATCGGTATTTAAAATTTCAGTATCCGGCTTAAAATGTATCTTTGTGCCTCTTTTTTGAGTTTCTCCTATTATCGTAAGCTCTGTTACTTTTTTACCTTTTTCAAAAGCCTGATGATATATTTTTCCTTCCGTATAAATTTCAAGATCAAGTCTGGCCGAAAGAGCATTTACAACAGAAACTCCAACACCATGAAGACCGCCGGACACTTTATACGAATCATTGTCAAATTTTCCTCCGGCATGTAGTTTTAACATAACAACTTCGGCTGCCGGCACGTTTTCTGTCCTGTGAATTCCGACAGGAATTCCTCTTCCATCATCTTCAACACTAACACTGTTATCGGTATGTATTTTAACATTAATAAGGCTACAAAAACCTGCCATGGCTTCATCAATACTGTTATCAACTATCTCATAAACAAGATGATGAAGGCCCTGAATATCAACATTCCCGATATACATAGAAGGTCTTTTTCTAACAGCCTCAAGACCTTCTAAAACTTTTATACTGTCTGAACTATATGTATTATTTTCTTCTTTCATATTCTCATCGGCATAATAACACTTAAAAAGTTTTTGTTTTTCTCGCCTTCAATAAGACAAGGGCTTTTTTCATCCTTAAGCATCAGATTTACATTATTATCCTCTATAACATTTAGTGTTTCTATAAAATATCTGACATTAAAAGCTATCTCCAACGAATCTAATTCATAATTAATCTGCAGGTTTTCTTTTGCTTCGCCCAGCTCCGGATTTGTAGAAGATACCAAAAGATCTCCCTTTTCCAAGTTAAAAATAACCCCTTTAAAATTATCGGTTGTAAAAATAGACATTCTTTTTAACATCATTAAAAGTTTTTGTCTTTCTATTATAATGTTAAATGAATCTTTAATGTCTATTATATATTTATATTCAGGAAAGTTTCCTTCAAGAAGCCTTATAATTACAGTTTCTTTTTCTTTTTTTAAAACAAAATTTGTACTGTTGTACCCTATTTTGATATTTTCTTCTGTTTCCAAAAATTTATATAAATCACCTAAGCCTTTTTTTGAAATTATTATTCCTGGTTCTTCGGGCACCCCGGAAACATTTTCATATTCATAATCCACTTTTGCCAGTCTGCTTCCGTCTGTAGAAACAAGCCTTAGTTTATTTACGCCTTCTTCCAATAATTTTTCAAAAAATATTCCGTTTATATGGGCTCTTTTTTCTTCCGTACTTCCCGGTATAAAAGTTGTTTTTTCTATCATATCTTTAAAAACAGATGATTTCAGATCAAAATATTCAATGTTTTCTACATCCGGAATACCTGGAAAATCTTCAGGATTCATACCTGCCATCTTATAATTAACATTGTTTTTATTTAATATTTCAATCCAGAAGTTATCTATTTCATTTATATATATTTCTTCCCCTGGAAAATCTTTTATTATTTCAAAAAGTTTTTTTGCATTTATGGCTATTTTGCCTTCACTTTCTATTTCAGCAGGATAAAAACCGATAAACCCTGTTTCAAGATCTGTTGAAATAATATTTATTCCTGAGTTACTTGTCTTGATTAAAACAGCTGTAGTAATAGCTAAGTTTGTTTTTCTTCCGGCAATTGTTTGCAGTTTAGAAAGAACTTCATACACATCCTTCTTTATAATTTTTATTTTCATAAATTATCCTTCTTTATTTTTATAGTTAATAAATAGAATATATATAATATAGTATGTTAATAACTATAACAACTAAGCAAATAATTGATTTTAAATAATAAAATTAAAATATTATTGTATAAATATAATACAAAAAAAAAATACAAAAGGTACAATATTAATAATGAAAAAAAAATTGTTTAAAACAAAAAAAATATAATAAGAATATGAACAATAAAAAGTGAATTACGAAGTTATCCAGTTTTTAACATCTATAGAAAGTTTTTTCCAGTCATCTGATATTCTTAATAATATATATTTTTTATATAAATTGTCTATTAAGGAATAAATTGAAGTATATAGATAAAGTTTTTCAATAACAAAACCTTCTATATCTTTTTTAGACTCTATAAAACCAATATCAGGTATCTTTAAATTAGAAAAATTTAAACTCTCACCTGTTAAAGTAAAACTCCATTCTTTATCTTCTTTTTTATATAAAAGATTAAGTTCCTTAACAATAGCACCTTTTTTAAGGGAAATCATTGCTTCTTCAAGATCAGCCTCTTCTCCCTTTATTGTTATTTTTTCAAAAGAATTATTTTTTTTTCTTTCGAGAACTATTTTATTTCCTATTTCTATAAATTCACTTTTATTATTAAAAAGGTCATAGGAACCGGATTCGCTTGTACAAAACCAAAGCCAAAGCAAAAAATCACAGCCAAGAAAGCTGTATTTGTGATAAGCCAAAGAAAGATCGAGCATAATTATTCCATAAAAACTGAGGGAGATAAACCGGAAAGCTTATCTCTTTCTGATTCTTTAAGTCCCAATAATAAATCCGCTTTAAAAAAGGGAAATATTTTAATAAGACGATGTTTAAAAGATGTTTGAAAAAGGATTTCCAGTTCTTCATTAGCAGCTTTATTGCTTGAAAAAAACCAGAGCACAGATTTTTCAAAATGCCATACAACGTCAAATATACTAGGTGTTGCCGGTATTCTAAGATAAAGAACATTTAAAACATGTTCTTTTATTTGTTTTTTTTCATTTGCCGTTAAATAATCGCGGCCGCTTTTTTCAAGCTGCTTGGCCATTTCCAGATGATAAAATTTTCGAGTTATTTTTGATGACAAGGATTTTTTATCTATTCTTAACGAAAAAACAAAAGCATCATCAATAATAAAAGAAGAACCTGTAAAATCAGGGTTGAAATGATTATTAAAAGATGTCCATCCGATAATCTTTTCTGAAGATTCTTCTTCAAATTCTTTAAAAGAATATTTTATTAAACCTTCTCTAACGACTTCTAAAATAGAATCGTTTATTTTTCCCTCGACATGATACCTGTTTATAGATACAGAAGATGATAATAAACTCATAAAAATAGAAAACCAAAATAAATTTTATTGTTAAAATTTGTATTTACGGCGGTAAGAAAAACCGCGGTATTTTGAAATTTATATTAAAATACCAGAGATTATAAGACGTAAACTGTTATAGTCTAATATATAGATTCTTTAAAAAAAACAAGAGTTTTTAATTAAAAACATGAAATTTATAGCCGATCTTCACATTCATTCACGCTTTTCATTGGCATCTGCAAAAAACATTAATGTTGAAAATCTATATGTTGCTGCCAGGAAAAAAGGAATCACTGTTTTAGGAACTGGAGATTTTACACATCCTGGTTGGCTTAAAGAATTAAAAGAAAAACTTGTTTATGATAATAAAGGCCTATACCAGTTAAAAGATGAAGTTACCAACAGCTGTGAAAGCTATATCCCTCAATCCTGTAAAGGCCGGTTCAGGTTTATTCCAACAGGAGAAGTTTGCAATATATACAAAAAAAATGGAAAAACCCGAAAAATACACAGTCTTTTATTATTACCAGACTTTAATTTAGTTGAAAAAATAAATCTTAAACTTAAAAAATTTGGAAAAACAGAATCAAATGGAAGACCAATATTAAACATAGATATCATAAGCTTATTTGAAATTCTTCTTGAAATTTCAGATAAAGCAATGCTCATACCGGCACATATTTGGACACCCTGGTATTCTCTTTTTGGCTCTAAATCAGGTTTTAATTCCATTGAAGAATGTTTTGAAGATTTTTCGCAATATATCTATGCAGCCGAAACAGGTTTATCATCAGATCCAGATATGAACAGAAATGTTACCTTTTTAGAAAAAATAACACTTATCTCCAATTCAGATGCCCACTCAACTTCAAAATTAGGAAGAGAAGCAAATATATTTGAAACCGATCTTTCATATGATGCTATAACTTCTGCAATAAAAAAGGCAGATTCAAAGCAGTTTTTGGGTACTATTGAATATTATCCTGAAGAAGGAAAATACTATGCAGATGGCCATAGAAACTGTAATCTTTTTCTTATGCCCAAAGAAACCAAAAAATATGGTGGAAAATGTCCTGTTTGTAATAAAGACATAACAGTTGGTGTACTTCACAGAATTAACGATCTTTCAAACAAAAGAATAAACAGAAAAGTACCCCAAAGTTATAAAACCATACCCCTTATAGAAATTCTTTCCGAAATTTTAAAAACCGGGCCCAATTCAAAAAAAGTTAAAACAAACTATGATAATTTGTTGATAAATTTAGGGCCGGAACTCGAAATTTTAAATTATATTGATATAACAGTTCTTAAAAAAGCCGGGATTCCTCTTGTTTATGAAGCAATTGTAAAAATGCGGAATAATGAAGTAAGTATTAAACCCGGATTTGACGGACAATATGGAAGTATAAAAATTCTTAAATCGTAACAGCAAATATTTTACCTAATATAACCCTACAACGATATATAAGTTAATTTAATATTGCACTACTGTCATGTCATTCATTAAGTGTCGGATAAAGCCGAGAGAGTTTTATCCTGGCATTTTCAGTCGTAAATTGCCAATTGACTTTTGCATTTCTGTTGTTTCTATAGTTTTGCCATGCATCTGCTTTTTTCCTGAAGTCTTCAATATTGTTGATCCTTCTGTTCAGACATTGCCCGGTTAGCACATTTAATTCTATCTCTGCCATGTTTAACCAACTCCCATATTTTGGAGTATAAACAAATTCGAACTTATCCCACAACGCCTTTGCCTTTTCAGGAAGAAATGTTTCATAGAATGATCCCGGCATATGAGTGTTTAAGTTGTCTATCACAAGCGTTATTTTTTCAGCATATTCATATTGCATCGCGATTTCATCTATAAAACAGGCCCAGTCTTTTTTGGTCTTTCTTTCTGTTATTTTTACGATACGTTAGCCAGCAAGAGGTTAGCACGCCATAAAAATGTTACATACCCCGTTGCGCTTGTATTCATAATCATGTTTGGCCGGTTGTCCGGGTGATGCTGGAATAGGAGCCTTCGTCTCTCCAATCATTTTTTATTGAGGATTCGCTTGATCTTGACCCTTTTTCAGGCCACCCAAGAGGAGCCAAAGCCAGTGCAATATTTTTCAGCCTGATAGAAACAGCAAAAGCAAACGGATTGGAGCCGTACAGTTATTTACGATACATATTTAATTACCTGCCACTTGCCAAAACTACTGCTGCCTGCTTAATATATTTTCTACCGTACATTTCTTCTTCAATTGACATAACGTTTTCTGTGTTTATTTTAATGAAAGCAAGTAAGTATCCGGTAATAAACAAAAAGAGATAAACAAAGGCAATTTAATTATATTATAAAATCAGGAGGCATTTATGCGCTTTGATAAATTTACGATAAAATCACAAGAGGCCATAGGCAATGCGCAATCATTGGCCTCAAAAAAGAATAACCAGCAAATAGAACCCGAACATATGCTTTCTGCAATGTTAAGCGAGCGGGAAGGTATCGCAAGAGCAGTGTTTAACAAGCTAGGTGCTTCGCCTGATTCTGTTGCAAAAGAAGTTGAATCTTCGATTGAAAGATTGCCTAAAGTCAGGGGCGCCGGAGAAGTAAGCATTTCACAGCGTTTGAAAAATGTGCTTGATTCGGCTTTTGCCGAAGCCGACAAAATGAAAGATGAATATGTGAGTACCGAACATGTTCTTCTTGCCATATCTGATGAACGTGATGGTGAAGCATCCAAGATATTGAAACACTATAATATTACACGCGATTCGATATTAAAGGTTCTTGTGGATGTTCGCGGGAACCAGAGAATAACGGATCCAAATCCTGAAGAAAAGTACCAGGCATTAGATAAATACAGCAGGGATCTTACAGACCTTGCAAGGCTTGGAAAGCTTGATCCGGTAATAGGAAGGGATGAGGAAATAAGGCGTATTGTTCAGGTTCTTTCCAGAAGAACAAAAAACAACCCAGTTCTTATAGGAGAACCGGGAGTTGGAAAAACCGCAATTGTAGAAGGCCTGGCCAGAAGAATTGTGGAAGGAGATGTACCCGAAACTTTAAAAAACAGGCGGCTTGTTTCTCTTGATATGGGTGCATTGATAGCAGGTGCAAAATACAGGGGGGAATTTGAAGACCGCTTAAAAGCCGTTTTAAAGGAAGTAGAAAAAGCCGAGGGTGATATAATTCTGTTTATAGACGAGTTGCACACTCTTGTGGGAGCAGGAGCTGCAGAAGGATCAATGGATGCATCCAATATGTTAAAACCGGCACTTGCAAGAGGTACTCTTCGCTGTGTGGGAGCAACAACATTAAATGAATACAGAAAATACATAGAAAAAGATGCCGCTCTTGAAAGAAGATTTCAGCCGGTAATGGTAAATGAACCAAGTGTTGAAGACACTATTTCAATTCTACGCGGACTTAAGGAAAAATACGAAGTACATCATGGCGTAAGGATTATGGATTCTGCTATTATTGCTGCAGCCACTCTTTCCCACCGCTATATTTCAGACAGGTTCTTGCCTGATAAGGCGATAGATTTGATCGATGAATGCGCATCTAAATTAAGGATAGAAATTGACAGTATGCCTTCTGAAATTGATGAAATTCAGCGCAGAATCACTCAATATGAAATTGAGCGGGTAGCCTTAAAGAAGGAATCGGACCAGTCATCCAAAGACCGGCTTGCAAAAATCGAAGCAGAGCTTTCCGGTCTTAATGAAGAAATTAGTGTGATGAAAGCGCACTGGAATAAGGAAAAAGAGCTTATACAGGTTATAAGAAAAATAAAAGAAGAAATCGAACATCTGGGAACAGCAGAACAGCAGGCAGAAAGAGAAGGCAATCTTGCCAAAGTTGCCGAGTTAAGATACGGAAAAGCCGCAGATCTTAGAAAACGTCTTGATGATGCGAATGAAAATCTTGAGTTGTTGCAAAACGAAAGAAAGATGCTCAAAGAAGAAGTAGATGACGAAGATATCGCAGAAGTCATATCCAAGTGGACGGGAATTCCGGTCAGAAAAATGCTTGAGAGTGAAAGGGAAAAACTCGTAAGAATGGAAGATCGTCTGGCATTAAGAGTTATAGGCCAGGATGAAGCACTTGAGGCGGTTTCAAATGCCGTCAGAAGAGCAAGGTCAGGGATGCAGGACCCAAACAGACCGATAGGTTCATTTATATTCATGGGCCCAACAGGCGTTGGAAAAACCGAGCTTGCCAAAGCGCTGGCAGAGTTTATTTTTGACAGTGAGCAGGCAATGGTAAGAATTGATATGTCTGAATATATGGAAAAACATTCGGTATCAAGGCTTATCGGAGCGCCTCCCGGCTATGTTGGTTACGATGAAGGAGGATATCTCACAGAAGCGGTCAGAAGAAAACCTTACTCGGTAGTACTTTTTGATGAAATAGAAAAAGCCCACCAGGATGTTTTTAATGTTCTTTTGCAGTTTTTGGATGACGGCAGAATGACGGATGGCCACGGAAGAACCGTAGATTTTAAAAACACCATTATTATAATGACTTCTAATGTCGGAAGCCAGTGGATACAGGAACTGGGAATATCAAGACGTGATGAGATGGAAAAAAAGGTTACGGAAGTATTAAAGGCAAGTTTTAAGCCTGAATTCTTAAACAGAATAGATGAAACAATAATTTTTCACAACCTTTCGCCGGAACAAATCGGAGAAATAGTAAAAATTCAGATTAAAAAACTTGAAGCAAGGCTTGCTGAAAAAAATATCAACCTTGTTTTGTCAGAGGATGCCATAAAGCTTATTGTAGATAAAGGCTATGACCCGGTATATGGAGCGCGTCCGTTAAAACGAGCTATCCAGAAATATCTGGAAAACCCTCTTTCGATAGAAATACTTAAAGGGGAAATCAAAGAGGGAAGCATGGTCAAAGCGAAGGCTCAGGGTGACACACTATCATTTAATCATTAATAACGCAAAACTTTCGAATCCCCGGCAGCAATTCTCGGTGAATGTAATTTTTGGTCATCAGGTTTAGGAACATAGAAAAGTTTGCCAAAACATTGTGATAGAGACAGGAAAATTATTAACAAAAGTCATGAAAATTAACAATACAAAT
>Ga0180007_10001678_pt1 | contig 28596 bp, 32 predicted proteins | sample MM_PC_MetaG_FD_121122 | JGI IMG/M metagenome (GOLD analysis project Ga0180007, IMG submission 121122) | Groundwater microbial communities from the Aspo Hard Rock Laboratory (HRL) deep subsurface site, Sweden - MM_PC_MetaG | ecosystem: Environmental > Aquatic > Deep subsurface > Groundwater... | reverse complement strand
TAAGATTCCTCATTATTTTCATAAAAAGAACACCTCTTCCACTGTTCTTACCCCTATACCTTTTTGATACTTTAGTTTATAATCAATTGGCTTGTTCAGTTTCATATCCAACCACCACTTAACATCTTGAAAGCCAAAAACATGTCTGAAATAAACGGTGCTTGATATTCTAGGGTTAATTTCAAAAACAACATAGCCTTGTGCAGTTTTTCTAAATTGAACATTCATACAACCTTGAAGGTTACTCGCTCTGGCAATTGTTTCTACGATATGTGCCACTTCATCACTATGGACTAACTCTACAAATTTCGACAGACTGCCATACCCCAAGTATCTACGAAAACAAATGGAGTAAACATCTATGCCATTGGAAAAAACGCCGACTGTATATTCCTCATCCTCAGTTCCAATATATTCCTGCACTATTGCGTTAGTGTTTCGTTTCTTATATAAGTCAACCCCTTCTATGTCACTTATCACCAACAAACCCTTACCACCCCAGCCTTTTCGAACTTTTACTACCACTGGGAAATCCAATTGATTATCAAAGTCTTCAATTAAAAAGGTGGTGGGATGCCAAATCCCATTATCATTTAAGAAGTTCATCGTATCATATTTATCCGTAAACGTATTCACAATAAAGGAATTATTGACAAATACCACCAATCCGCTTTTATCAAAATATTCCCGATGCCTATCAAAGAACTGGATTTCCGTTTCGGTAGTTGGATAAATATATCCCACTCTATATTTCCTAATGGTCTTTTCCATAAATGTAAAGTAATCCTCATTATCAGAGACTTTCGGAGCTTGTGCAAAATTATCTGCCACATATCTACCAGCCGCATATGAATCAATATCACAACCTACTAATTGAAACTTATATCCTGAAGCCTTTAGGCATTTGATAACATTCCAGCCAATGTCACCACCCACTCCTGTCACTAGGACAGACTTCAGTTGTGAGTTTTTCATCTTTTAATCCTCGCATACACGGTAATACTTCTCCCCACGTTGCATGCGTACATTGAAGAATACAACCTTGAAACCAAACTTGGGTCATATTCACGTAACACTCTCTCCATTTCAACAACCTTCTTGAAGCTACGTTTGCCAATTGAATTGTCTTCCAAATAATTGTCTCCCATTAAAAGGAACATCTCCATTGGGAAAGAGCTTTCGCCATGTATAATAGTCCATCCAGTCCGTTTAAGAATATTCTTCAGCTTCGCTTTAGTAAAATAATTCAAATGGTCAGGAAGAAAAATCCAGTATGGCAATATACGATGTTCCTTCAAATAAGCCAACTGGAATGGGCTAAAATCATTAGGAACCTCAACAATGATAATGCCGTCTTCGTTTAACAATTCTTTTATTTGACTAAGAAACTGTATTGGCTCTGGGATATGCTCCAACAAAAAGGCTACGTTAATAACATCCCATTTTCGGTCAGATACTGTATCAAACAACTGCTGTATGGACATTTCATATACTTCAATCCCTTTTCCTTTTGCAATTGCTGCCGTCCTTTTATTCAATTCAAGCCCCGTACATTCCCATCCCTCTTTCATAAAACACTCAAGCTGTGTTCCTTCCCAACAGCCAACATCAAGAACAGTACCTTTTTTCTTCCATTTCTCTATGTTATGCACTTTCTCAAACCACAAGTAGCTTGGAGTGCTTTCAGGATAAATATCCCCATAGAATTGTTCCAACTCTTCTGCACTATATAAAGGAAATACATGAATATATCCACAGTTTCGACAATCAATTATTTTGCGATCATCTTTCAGTGCAACAACTTTTCCACGACAACTCGTATTCATTTTATTATCCTAATTAACTCAAATGCCTCTGCTTTTTCGCATCCCACTATACTTCCCCACCTCATCCCAATAGCGCACAGTGCTTCAGGTGAACGAGGGTGTGGATATTCTCGCATCTCATTTTTATAAGCCTTTAATGCTTCTATCTTCTTTTCAAATGTTTCTGATATATCAACAAAGACATTGGGTATAAAAACATTCTGAGCATGGGGGGAACTCCATTCTGTAGATGACGCAGCCTCAAACGAATATATTTCCCTAACTGTTTCACCTGATAATGACCGACATGCTGTAAGTACAGCTCTAAGTGTTAGCTGGTGGTCAATATTGAGGTCACCTTGATGGTGAGTATAGATAATATCTGGCTTTATCTCTTCCTTAATCTCTTCCACTGCCTTAATTAGTGTCAAAAGAGGAATCGTATCAAAACAATTGTCACGAAAATCCTTAAAAATGACTGTTTTTACCCCCAAGATTTCGGATGCATGCATTGCCTCTAATTTTAATTCCTTCAAAGCCTTTTGTAACCCTTTAACCCGTCCATACCTTGAAGTTATTCCTTCACCAAGAATTAAGCAAAACACCTCATCATTTTGCTGAATATACTTGGCTATAGTTCCCCCACAACCAAGAACTTCATCATCAGGATGAGCACCAACTACTAAAACTTTCTTATTCACCTTGATTCGACCTCACTGTGATTTCCACATCTGCAATGATATGCCCACTTTTCAGGCTCGCCCTTGAAAACTCCAACCCTAGATTCTCAGTTTCGATGAATGCTTTGGGGTAACCTTCGGCATCAAGCATTCTTATCCAATCAAACACTTTATTGAGGTTACGAACATCAGGTAGTCTACTCTCTGTTGGTATCCTTCGCTTAAACACAACAGATTTGCCTTCTTGTTCTTGTGGAGTAGGCTCATTCTGTACAATATACTCAATCATATTAAAGACAATATTAGAAGCCCTGATGAATATTTCCTCCGCATTGCCATGCAAGCATAGAGGTCTTTTCAAATAAACCGCCCCTGCATCTAATTCCTCTACTACCTTTATAGCAGTAACCTTCGTTTCGTATATTCCTCTGGCTATCAGGTTTTGCAATGGACTCCCACCCCTACCAAAAGGAAGGTCAGTCATATGGAAAACAATGCACTCGAAATTAGAATAAATCTCCTTCGGTATAATCCATGACCAATGAGGGAAGAATATATATCTCGGATTCAATAGGCTAATATTCTCTAAAGTTAAATCCTTTTTGCTGTCTATTAGCCACCAATCTTCCCCCTTTTTACTTGCTAACCTATGAAAATTGCTAATGTTCCAGTCTTTCATTGTAGCCACTATATAAGCACTCAAAACTTCCTCTCCCATATCATTTCGATAGCTTTGTGTCCTTTGAAATCTCTCAGACCTTTATCAATAAAGCCTGCCATCACAAATACCCTAATTGAAGCCTTATTATCTTCCTTTACATAGGCTAACACGGTTTCTATATTGTATGCTTTGAAGGCCTGCTGACAGGCAATCTTTAGTGCATAAGCCCCATATCCCTTTTTTCTTTCTTTGGCATCTATGCTTATATCTATCTCTGCACTTCCCTTAGAATCTATCTCAAACCTCACTTGACCAATTGGATTGCCTCGCTCATCTATAACAATATAGATTACACAATCAGGAGCGACAATCTTTTGCTGGAACCAAATTACATGTCTATCCCACGAAATTGCATCTGACCCGAATGATGCCGCCCGTACAATTGGGTCACATGCCCATTCCCAAAGCAACTTACAGTCTTCATTGCAAACCTCTCTCAATTTTACTTTTTCAGCCTTCGAAGCGGATAATGCTTCATAAAGATAATTTGCCCGTGGGTCAATCAACTTCGCCTGTACAATAAGTTCTTTTGTATCATACGTAGTTTTCATCAACTCAATATCAATATTATTTGATTCTATAGTCACCATTGCCCAAGTTGCACCTCCACCATCTCTCGCCTGCCCTACAGAACCTGGACTCAATATAAATTGCTCTTCACGTTTCTTTACATATTGGTAGTGAGAATGCCCCACAATAACCAAGTCATAACTCAACGCATAAAGTTCATCAAGTTGCTCATAACTCATGTCAGGATATAGGTATTCATTGATATCCCAAGGAGAACCGTGGCAAAGCAAAATCCACTCATTCTCTATTAAAATTTCCAATGTAGGGGGCAAGGAACGTAACCATTTGATGTTTCCTGGCTTCATATTATCTCTTGCCATTTCCAACGAACTTCCATATTCCTTTTTGTATCCATCTGTTATCTGCCATGCTCCATCCAGCAATCTTAAAAAATTCCAATCGTGGTTTCCCAAAATTGCCTTGGATGCTAATGTTCTAACCAAATCAATAACCTTGTCAGGCTCATAATAGTAACCGACATAATCACCACAACATAAGTACTCATCGCACCCAAGCTTTCGTGCCTCTGCAACTACTGCTTCCAAGGCATAACTATTTCCATGAAAATCACATAAAACCGCAAGTCTTTTCATGATTGTTCCCTCATGAAATTGACTACTCTCTCTGCACCACCACCATCTACCAACTCTTGACCTTGTAAAGCCATTCCGACTCTCAGATTCTTCCCTTTCAATAATAGTAACAACGCTTCAGCTATATCAGCAGATGTTACATCTGCACACCATCCCAAATTTAGTACGACTCCAGCCGTATCCAATTCCTTAGCCACATCACGCTGGTTGTCAGCCCAGACCAAAATGATACTTGGTAAACCCATAAAAGCTAATTCCCAGACGGTGCTACCTCCCGCTGACACAGCAACATCAGCCCAAGCCATCAATTGAGGCATATCCGCTGCATTTCGAATTAAGTCGATAGCAATATGACTTTTCTTGACTGCTTCTCCCAATATATCAGCATGAGGATTGCTTACGCCAATAACAACCTTTGCTTCTAAATTGGCTACATCTACCTTTTGTAAAGCCTCAATTACTTTAAGCGTGTGGTTTTCAGGGTCGCCACCCCCTAAAGTGACTAATACCCGTTGTGCTGTTTCTGAGACCTCACGCTTCCAACTTTTCCAACCGAGAAATTCTCTTCTAAGAAGTGCATAGCAAGTGCCCAATAACAGTTGGGTATAAGGCTCACAAGAATAATGCAATTGTTCGGCAGTCAGGTTCTGATTCAACACAATGTCGGCATAATAATGCTTCAAATCAGCCAAATCATCTATCGCAAGCAGCCGATGCCCAGACTCCTTTATCCATCGTTGGTAACTTTCGTCAAAATGATAACCATCCAATACAACCCAAGCATTAGAATGACCAAACAAAAACTCCTTTGTAACATTCCAATCAGCAGGATTAGGATAAGCGTACCCCAATAAATAGATGCCAAATCCCTCTTCCCGAAGTCGCTGAAGCGAATCGTCGCCCTCGTAAACAGTGATAAACATAACCCGCCCACCAGCATCCTTCCATGCCTGAGCTAATGCCAAACATCTCATTAGATGCCCCATGCCAATCTGTGGGCTAGCATCAACTCGAATTATCAAAGTTTCCATCATATTAAACGACTAAAGCCAGAATGAGCTATTGGCCCATTCAAAAGCTTTTCTACCTTGCCCCCATCAATCGCTTCTGTAATGTAAGCAAATACTTCATCAATGGCATCCAAATAAAAGTCTATCGCATCATTACTATGAGCATAGGAGGCATAGAAAGCATTCGTAGCCAAGAATCCCCTCTTTAACATCTCTTGAGTGAATAATGTTTTGATAGCCTGTGCATTGTCATAGTCAAATGTAAAATGCCCTAGAGGTGCAATCCCACTGACAGTTATTTCGAGACCGTTTTTTCTTGCAATAGTTCCCCATCCAACTTTGACTTGCTTACCTATGAAAATCAAACGCCGTGGAATATTGTGTTTTCTAATAACACCAATCGTTGCCAAGGCAGCAACTAACCCGATTTTCTCTGTCCAATATGTGCTACTGATAAAGCAATCCTGTGTCGCTTGCATGACATCTTCAGTCCCAATTATCGCAGCCATTGGATACCCATTGCTCATTCCCTTGGCAAAGACTGCGATATCAGGCGTGACATTATATAAAAGATGTGCCCCACCTACTGCAAGTCGCCAGCCAACCGTGATTTCATCAAAGACTAGTACGGCATTTATGTTCGATGCTATATCCCTAACCTCTTCCAAGAAGCCAGTTTGTGGCACATCACTTCTTATCGGTTCCATAACTATCGCCGCAATATCATTCTTATGCTCTGCCACGATTGCCTTTAATTCATCAATCCTATTATAGTGAAACGGGATGGATGTGCCTCGCAAACAACGTGGCACACCTGCAGCTTTCAATCCAGGCAACAAATGACCATCAAGTGCATCGAACTCTCCTAAATTCGCAGATAGATACCAATCTGTCCACCCATGGTAGCCACAAAAAATTACTTTGTCTTTTTTAGTTTTGGCACGTGCTATGCGAACAGCAATTGCCATAGATTCTCCACCAGTCCGAGCATAACGCACCATATCAGCCCACGGATGCAATTCACATAATAGGTCAGCCAGTTCCACCTCTTCAGGGCAATTCAATGTACTCATCGAACCAGATGTTACCGCCTCCATGACAGCCTTGTTCACATCCTCATTGGCATATCCCAAAATACAAGAGCCTATTCCCATATAACTCATATCTGTGTATTTCTTTCCGTCAATTCCCCATACTGTGATACCTTTTGCTTTTGAATAGTAAGTAGGCCACTGACCTGGTAGGTGCATTTCGGGGCGTTTGGTAACTAACTGCGTTCCCCCAGGGATTCTTAGTTTTGCTCGGTTATATAATTCTTGGCTATCTCTCATACCTTTAACTCCACTACACCATCTGCCTACACCTATTTTCTTTCCCAACTACCAACACCTATTTTTGTCCAACCATCTAATAACATTCCCTCGTCTGCTAATTCATGCATAAAGTCATACATACCATTCTTGAATTTCTTTTGTGGATGTATTATCTTTTCTTTCCGATAATTCTCAATATCTATACACCATTGATAATGCATCTCTTTTAATTTACTCCACTCCCTTACAAAAGGTTGCCACTTAGGGAATAATTTGCCAACTTCATTCAGCCGTTTTGTCCATTCAGGGAATTCAACAAGCAAATTAAAGCATCGGCTGAAATCATCGGGGTCATGTGGGGTATCATAATATTGCCCATCACATTGCCGAGGTTCTGTGACAATCCCCATCATCACAGCCCATATAGTTCTTGAAGATACACCAACTTTGCCTTCAATTACCCACTGTTCAGGTTTCATCTTTTCTTCCTCTCGACTATCTTGATTCCTTCTACCAAAAATTGGCACGAACATATATTACTGTCATACTGACTTTTCTACCTCATGAATGCAAAGCCCAATTCCACCAAAAGCAAATAGTATACCCCCAATGCCCACAAACCACATCAACCAATCCAACCTTCCTGAATATGGAACGCTTTCACCATACGGGAACTCAAAATCAGCCGACCTTATAATGGTAAAATCAACCACTATTGGTGGCTCAGAGGACAATACCGTAATATCTCCAATTTCAACAGATTCGTTACCTACCAATCGCTTGAATTGAGAATACTCCTGCACAGTCTCCAAAATGACCTTTCCACTGTTTTGATATTTTGTGACTTCGCCAACCACACTAAGCGTCACTGCACCAAGACCCCCAATTGTCATAATCAATCCACACACAATGAGTCCCATTCCTACACGCCATAAATCCATTTCATTCTCCTTCTGTTTATTCCTTCTACCAAAAGTTGGCACGAACATATATGACGGTCAGTACCACAATAGCCATACAAACAGTGAAGACCAAGATTAAAGCGATGGTGGTTTTGGTACTCATCTCCTATATACTTCCTCATATTCAACAATCTGTTGCCAAATCCACTCGTGAACTTCTTTGGTTATATGAATATCCGTGGTTGCATAACAGTTAGTATCTTCTTGGACTTTATTGAATACATCAATGACTTTTACGCTATCTATTTCAGAAGCCACCTTATCAATAATCTCATTATATCTAACAATATTCTCTCTAAGCCCTGGCGAATGTAAGTAGGTTTCTTCCAACGCTGGTGCAATGTTTACACAATAAACACGCCCGCAATGCAAGCTTAAAAGTTGTATAAAATCAGAGTAAAGCTTGGTGAATTTATCAGGAGGAGTAAGGCGAAATGACCAACCAAATCCTCTTAACTTTTGCCGATTTCGGTGCAAGAAACCAGCCGCTTTACTCCGTATCCATGGATGCACTCGACTTAAGCTGTTACGCATCACAAACGGCAATGGGCGTGGAGCACAATCCACAATACCGAGATGAACAATACAAGCATCTATCATATTATGACCAATGTAAGGCAAGAAATATCCTTGAAATTCGAAGGCTAAATCTTGCAAACGCACACCACCACGAGTAATCGGCCATACGATAGCCTCACCATATCGCTCACGCCACCAAGTTTGCAATAAGTATAAGTAAGTGTCATCAACTTCAACGCCAGCATCATGCCGAGGCATACTCAGTGAGTCGCCAATGACAACTGCAAGAAATGGTTTCTTCAAATGTGCCATACCTTCCCTTGTTCAACATAAGGTGCAACCATAGCTTGTAACTCAGGATGGTTATCAATGAATTCTATGATTTCATCTAATGGCAGTCTAGGTGCTTTATGCTTCAAGTGGGCATAAATATGACGACACAGTGCCAAATCTTCAGGATAGTCTACAGTCAAGCGTAGGTCAGGTCGCTGTACCTGCCGAGGGGCGGACATGACTTCAACCTTGAAATCGCTTCGATGCTCTTTTATGTACAGACCACATAACTCTGAGCGATGCCTATCCTCGCCAAGCTTATGTGATTTTTCTAATGCCTCCATAGTATAAATTTCAAAGTACGAACCGTCTGGTGTGCCATCAATACAGGTAACATCATTGCCAGCTTCCAAGTGCCGTTCCCATACTTCATCAACTATGTCGTAATAGCAAAATGGTGACTCACTTGTGTTGCGAAATATATCCGTGGCCTGAGCCTTATGCCCACATTGTATCAACCTTTCCAACACATCTTTTTCATCACCTAAAATATAACCAATTCTCCTTCTCTCAGCGAACTCAACAAATGGCAAGTTTGCAAATCCCTTAGCAATCCCCAAAACAATAGACTGGATTGGGGCAATCGTTTGCGCCAGGCTTATTATGTTATCCAGAACAGTAACCCCTTCTTCAATATCTAAGTTTTGTAGAGGTTTACCATATAATCGGGTTCCTCGCATCCTACAAGCATAAGCTGCAACAAGCTTCCTCATTCAAACATCTCCTCTGTGACTTGCTGGTCACACTGAACATCAACTATCAAAGTTTGACCTAGCACTTCTTCCATCCGAAAAGCCGAAGAAGATAAGCTAGGATGTGCTGTGCGTTTCAAACATACATCGTCTATAGCAATTACCTTACCTTTCCTCAATTCTCTGTTCGCTACAACTACCTTTATAGTCTTAAGGCGATACTCCAACTCAAGTGGTGTTAATTCTAAGTCATCTGTCCCCAATGCCTTTTCAAGATGCCTGATGTTTTGTACGAACACCTGAAAACGTTCAGGGGGAAGAGCAGATACACAATCCTCAAGTTGTAGGATGCGGTCTAAACTGATGTGCTTCTCTATGCAATCTATACCAAACCCAAGTGCCACCAGTGCCAGATTCATTGCGTCCTCGCTACCACCATCCGCATGCTCCATAAAACCGAAGCAATAGCTTGGGAAACGCTTCCGCAATGTTGCAAACCTACGAAGGTTATTGGATTCAATGGGCGTTGGCTCGGCCTGAAATCCATATATGAAACAGACCTGTCGGGCATGGAAATCGACAAACCATTCTATTTCTTCCAATGAAATCCCACCTACAGAAACAAACACCCGTGGCATCTCACTAAGAGCTAAGTGTACTAAGTTCGTGTTAAAGAACTCCATAGTAGGAATCTTGATACCATCAACACCCAAATCAACAGCTTCGCCTAAACTCTTTTCACCATAAACATCAAAATAGAATCTCACTCCACTTTCGTGTGTTTCCTGCACTATTTCTTTCCATACTTCCTTTGGCATCTCTAGGCCTCGAAAAAAATCATAATATTCATAATCACGAGTGGCAAGCTCATCAGCATATATAAGCTGAAATTTGACAGCATCAACTCCTGCCCGCACCGCTGCTTTTGCTAACAATTTTGCCAAGGTAATGTCCCCTTGATATCCCTGCGCAACTTCTGCAATAATTTCTATAGACATCGCTATACCCTTACAATGCACCCGTTCTTGGCTGATTCTTTTGCTGCTAAAGCAATCTCCAACACTCTCTTGCCACTATAAATATCCTGAGTTGGCTTGCCCCCCCACTCTAAGCACTTAATAAAATGCTTTATTTCATCAATAAACATCTGGTTGGTATCATAATCGTGCTCTTCAGGAAACATTTGCCATTCTCTTGTCTTGGCTAGATATACCTTAACTTGTTTGTCATTAAAATCCCACAGAATCGTTCCCTCTTCCCCAATTATCTGGCACGAGCGAGAATGGCTACGCTGGATATAATCTAGATGCACTTCACCAATCATTCCTGACTTGAACTGTAACAAAATCCCTGCCGTATCCTCAGTATCAATTTCCAGAGAACTTATCTTGCCAGAAAAACAGAAAACCTGACTCACCTCACCAAGAAACCAAGTGGTATAATCTATCTCATGGATAGAGTCTAGGATAATTCCACCACCCATAGAGCGATTGGCACTATATCCATAGCGATAATCTTCCCATGGGTGCCAGTCTGGAAGATATTGACCAGCTTGAGTTCGAGCACAAATAACTTTACCAATGATTCCACTTTCCAATAGCTTTTTTATCCTTGCTATGCCAGGATGAAATCTCATATTACAACCAACCAAAGTTACTAAATTCTTCTGAGCCACAATATTTGCCAACTCATCAAAGCCTTCCAACGAATGGGAAAGGGGTTTTTCAATAAACAGATGGCAGCCACTACGGGCGGTGGATAGGGCTAGGGGAATATGCAAACTTGTTGGAGTGCAAATAAAAGCTACATCTGGCTTTTGGCTCAGGGCATCTTCCATATTAGTATATGCCTTAACCCTGTATTCCCGTTCTACTTCACGACAGGACTCAGGTCGCACATCACATGCAATTATATCCCCCACCTTTAGAGTCTTCAGGTTACGAATATGCCTCTTCCCAATATGCCCACAGCCAACAACTAAGAAATTCACGACTTCCACTCCCTTCGCAACAACCCATAGCAAAGTCTATCACGATACACCCCATCAACAAATACAGTTTCCCTAAGCCTGCCCTCTAAGACAAACCCAAGTGCTTCCACAATCTTCACCATCCCCTTATTACCATCGGTTGTTCCCATTCTGACCTTATTCAGATTCAACCGTTTGAAGCAATAGTCAATGCACAATTCCACAGCTTCCCTACCATAGCCTCTACTCCATGATTCTTTATCCCCTATCATAATGCCAATTTCTGCATATCTACATACCCAATCTATATCATCTATCTTTATATTCCCAATGTGCTTTTCCACAGGGCTTGTCATAATCGCAAACATAATCGCTTTCGAATTCGCACTAGAAACAAATTGTTCCATAGCCTGCTCTGAATTGGGAAGGGTTCCACTAACAAGATATTTGGTAACTTCATAATCGTTCAGCCAATCAAAATAATCCCCACATAAATCGCTTTCTTCAAGCCTTCGAAGGTATACTCTAACTCCAATTAGAAAAGGATGCTGCATATCAATAAACCTTATGTTTTTCGGCAATCCACATAAACTCTTCTTCAATCATCCCAGTATCTTTCAGAAACTCAGTTAAGCTACTCGGCCTCTTCCCATCATATTCTTCGATTACTTTCAACGCACCCTCACGAGTCATCAACCCATCTCTAATATCAACACTAGCTAATTGAGCACTTCTCCCATATCCCCTTCTTATAAACTTTATATAATCCCTCACTCCAATATATTTGCACTCAACCTTGTCATGGTTAGCATATGAGCCTTCTACTATGCTTCCTCTCCAACCAAGTTCTTTCTTGATTATCCCTAACTGCTTTCTTACATCCCAAAATTCATAAGCACCATGATTGATACTAATAACTCCTTCTAATTCCTCATCTACTGGATACACCCAAGGTCGTAGATCATTAAGGGTTATGCCATCTTGAACCATATCTTCAGGCTTAACTCCCAAACTAATGTCTGTTTCAAACCGTTTTCTATCTATTGGAATGTTATCCTCAAGCGTATAATCTGTACTCCCCCAAATTACAGAGGGTATTTTATACTTTGCTGCAATTTGCATAGGGAATGCGTAAACACCACAATGACAATGCCAACAGAAATCACCAGTCAGCCTAAAAGACTTAGCACAAAGTTTTTTGACAATCTCCCAGTTTGGCGTAAACATAATATGATCAACCGCTAATGCCCTAAGTGTCTTTTCCTGATTCTCCTTGATGACTTCGGTAAAGAAACAGTGATTAAAAGAGACTACTAGTGGCTTCATACCATATTCTTTTACCATAGTGTAGAGTGTATAAGTGCTATCTTTGCCACCACTGAAAGGAACTACAATGTCATATGGTGCATTGGTACGTATTGCCCTGCTTTTGCATTCTTCAAGTATTGCCTTGAACTCTTCTTCTCGTGTCTGCCAGTCTATTTTCCTTCTTTCCTCTCGACTTTGGCAAACATTACAAATACCATTTTCATCAAACTCTATCCCCGCAAAGGTTTCTGGCAATATACATTTTGTACACCTTCTCATTTCCTCCTCCTTTGTATATTCAGACCTTTTCTATATTCAACTAAACTCTGTTTTATGCCTCTAAAGAATTGAGTAATCTGGCTAGAATCCATATACCTAATATCTTTAGAGTTAACTCGAATATCAAGCGATGGTATTTTACCTATTTTCCTGTCACCAACTTCCAGATCTTGGTCAGAATCATAGCGTGCTGTTCGTATAAGTGCGAATATCAATGCAATTACGAAGCCGACAACAAGGATTGCTGCTACAGTTATCGCAAATACTACAGTAATCATTTCATCACTTCCTTCACAACTCCAATTATATGATTAACATCCTCATCACTCATCTTAGGAAACATCGGAAGCGTGACTGCTTTCCTATAATACATATCCGCATTAGGATAATCACCCACCTTATAGCCAAAGGTATTTTGATAAAATGGATGTAGGTATACTGGAAGATAGTGTCTAGCAACACTAATGTTACGTGATACGAATGCTCTAGCCATTTTATCCCTATCCTCCACCTGTATAACATAAAGATGGTATGCAGCTTTCGCATAGTCAATTTCTACAGGGATTGTGATGTCAGGCATTAGTAAAAACACCAAATTGTACATTGCCGCTATTTCCCTTCTTCGCTCAATAAAGCCATCTAGTTTTCTCATCTGGCTTATCCCCAACGCACACTGGAAATCCGTGATTCTGTAATTGTAACCCAGCTCATACATTTTCCCTTCCACCAATCCATGATGCCTGAACGCTATGAGCTTATTGTAAAATTCCTCACTATTCGTCAAAACAGCACCACCTTCGCCAGTAGTGATGTGCTTTACTGGATGAAAGCTAAAAACAGTCATATCCGCCAAGCTACCTACTTTCCTCCCTTTGTATTCAGCCCCCAAAGCATGGCTGGCATCTTCAATCACAATTAAGTCTTTCGCTATTGCTTTTATTGCATCTAAATCTACTGGGTGTCCAGCAAAGTCTACTGGAATAATAGCCTTAGTCCGTGCAGTTATTTTCTTTTTGATTTCATTAGGGTTGATATTTGGCATATCTTTCTCTATATCAGCGAATACAGGCGTTCCCCCACAATAGACAATTGCATTGGCTGTGGCAACAAACGTCATAGGCGTTGTTATTACTTCATCCCCTGCTGAGACTCCAGCCACAGCACAGACAGCATGTAAAGCAGCCGTACCACTAGAAACGGCAACGGCGTATCTCACACCACAATAGTCAGCAAGGCACTTCTCAAACTCATCAATCTTTGAGCCTTGTGTAATCCTATCTCCTCTCAAGGCACTAGTAACGCAATCAATGTCATTCTGGTCAATCCAGTGTTGACCGTAAGGAAAAACATAACGCCTGCTAATCATCCCACTTCACTCTTTAACACGGTCTTGCAACCAAATAAATTGCCATATTGATTCCTGTATTACCACTTATGATAACAAGAATGTTTTGCCATGTGAGTCCGTCATACCACCATAGCACTGATAATCCAAATACCATACCCACTAGGCACAAAACAAACCACCAAGAGAGCAACCATGATATTAGCCAGTTGCACATTATACTATCTAATCATCCCACTTCGCAGACTTGCACTTCATTACCAGAGTTTGGTATCTTTGACAGCATCTTGTAAAGAGTCTTGTAGCCTGTGACCACTAAAGGGTGCTAAGAATAGAGTTATGAGGATTTGGGTTATGATAGTTAAGAGTCCCAAGGGATGCAGGAACCTTATTTTATGTTCAACAGCACCTCCCTTTAGTTCTACCTTCATAGCTTTTATTCTTATTAAGAATATGCCATATGGACGGATTCCTCCCCTTTTGAGTTCTTCTTTTCTAGTCATTCCACTTCACACTCTTGCACTTCGGACACATTCTGGGCTTCCTCCCCAGTTTATTCGCCCACTTATGCCCGCACTTCTTGCACACCCAAATATCTAATACCTTATTGTCCATTACCATTCTAGTATACCCTAAACGTAAGGATTTGTCAAAAAGTTGATTCTTGGCATATTTTCTGCAAATCGCCCTTACTCAACCATTGGCTATTGCCATCACTGGTATATCTAAATCCAGCAGGTAGAGATTGACCGCCTTTCAACTCCCACCCTGCCCAAGAGGGGAACTCAGGTTCAATGACGAAATAAGTCTCAAATTCCTTGGTATGCCTAGCTTCTTCTTCAGTCAAAAGAATTTCATGCAACTTTTCCCCAGGGCGTATGCCGATAACTCGTCTCTTAGCTTTTGGTGCAAGTACATTCGCTAATTCAGTAACTTTCATGCTCGGAATCTTGGGGATGAAAATCTCGCCACCACTCATCCTCTCAATACAATCAATGACGAAACGAACTCCCTGCTCTAACGTAATCCAGAACCTAGTCATCCCTTCATCTGTAATGGTAATTTGTCCACCTTCTCTTTGCTTGAGAAAAAGCGGAACGATACTACCACGGCTACCAATGACATTCCCATATCTAACGCAACTGAATCTAACCTTTTCACCACCAGTATAAACATTGGCCTGTGTAAACAGTCGCTCCATAACCAATTTCGTTGCTCCGTACAAATTAACTGGGTGGACAGCTTTGTCCGTTGAAACAGCTACTACCCTCTTGACACCACAATCAATGGCAGCATCAATGATATTCACAGCACCATCAATATTTGTCCTTAAAGCCTCAATCGGATTATATTCAGCAGTAGGAACCTGTTTCAATGCAGCAGCGTGCACGATGACATCGACGCCATCTACTGCCCGATAGACTCTCGCCCTATCTCTAACATCGCCGATAAGAAACCGAAGTCTTTCATCATCGTTGAATTTCTGACACATTTCCTGCTGGAGAAACTCACCACGAGAGAATATCCGTATCACCTTCGGATTGTACTCTTTTAAGACTATCTCAGTGAACTTTTGACCAAACGAGCCTGTACCCCCGCTAATGAGCACTACTTTATTTGTTAACTTCATTGCTTGCCCTCCATCCCGCTATTTCTTTTCTCAGTGCTGCAATATCTTTTTTTAACCCTACCGTATCTTTTTTTAACCTTACCGAATCTTTTTTCAAGTCTGCGATGTCCCTTACTAGCGGATTATCCTGCTTATAAACTTGCTCATTGGTTACAGCCATTTGCCCAGGCACAGTAACCTTGTGTTCTATTATCAACGCAATAATTAAAGACACAATAATTAAAGACACAAAACCATAAAAGGGAATATTTATCCCAATTGTATCCCGTAGCCATGGAGCAAGTGTTGTAGCGTATGCAGTAATAGCAGAAAAAATTAGTACCCATATCGAGACATAAACAGCCGCAAAATTCCAAAGGAAACGGAAACGCCCCCAAAGGCGTATAATGCCCGAAGGCTTCATTTGTTTATTCGCCAAAGCCACTAATTTATTGAATTTCTGCATTTTCATCCACCGTATACTCAAAAATCTTCACTTCAGAAATTGAAGTACCTATTACCGTTGCCCTTGTAGTATCTGAACTATAAAGTAATTTGTAATTGTTCAAAGATTCCAATGACACTGGGCTAACAAACGGATTATCGCTTATTATCCTATAATTACCCGAAACCTTGCTTGATATATAAGCCAATGCTTCATTGTAGCTTGGCAGGGACTCTACAGTGATAATAAACTTGAAAAGTTGACCATCATCACTAATTCTATCCTCGTAGGAAATGACTAAGGTATTTTCTGGTATGAACTCTATCCCATCAAAATTGTATAACCTAACAATTAAGGAACGATAATATTCGGGATAAAAAAGTAGCACAGGTACAATCTGGCATTCTTGCTCATAACCATATATGCCATAGAACTTGTCTGCACCGCTCCCGCTTAGAGATGCTACTGCATGGAACTTGCTAGCGTAAGGTGTAACTACTGCAACATCATAATCGGCAATCACATATTTCGAATCTAATTCATCCATTATCTCATTCGCAGAAGATTCATCTTGGGCAATAAACAAGGTAGCGACTTCCCCAGCAGGCCCACATCCTGGATTGACACTGGGGACACGATGCCCAATGCGAGTTACCAAATAACCATAATCCCACCATGCCGTAACTCCATATGAGGCTTCTGGCAGTGAATTGTGGTCATATTCCCCATAGTAGAAATCAGCATCACCAAAAGGTTCAGGGGTGTTTTCCCTCAACCAATCTAATGATTCGTACCAACCATTAGTAGGTGCAAATTGTGCTCGACTAGCAGTTCCAATTGCCAACTTCGTCCCAGCAGGGATAGAGCCAATCTGAGGCATAGGCCCAATGTTAGGATAAAACACTAGGAAGAAAACGACTATCACACCTAGAGCCATATTCCCGTGATTGGCAGTCAAACGAAAACCATCCCTTCGTTTGCCTTTCTTTTTCATCTGCTTGGATGGCTGCGTAATCTTCAAGCCAGAAAACTGCAAAATGAGCCAAGAAAAGTACCCCGTAAGCAAAGCAACATTGATGGCAAAGTAATAAGCAAAGCGACGCATAGACAACGTAGCTATTAGTATCACCAAGCTCCAAACGATAAATAAACTTTTGTCAGCCTCGCCTCTTTTCAGAATAAGGTAAATAAGCATACCCAAAGAAATCAAACTAATGAAAAAGCCAGTGGTGAAATTTCCCCAAGCAATCATCCATGAAAAATTATTGCCTAAGAAAAGGAAGGGACGCATCTCAAGGATGGTCACGTCCATAGACCATACAAAGATACCAAGGGCGTTTGCCATTGATTTAAGAAGAGAGGGATCAATGATTTGAAACCCCACTAGAGCAACTAACCCAAACCCAAAGATAGCAACTGGATAGAACATCTGCCTTATGCCTCGATTGGCCATAAAGCGAGAAAGGCTAACTAAGGCTATGGAAACAACAATCGCAATAATCAATGAAGCCAAAACCATCGTATCCATAGAGACAAGTAGAGATATAAGCAATACAACTATGAGGGCGATAACACTCACAATACAAAGGTAGTCACTAGTTTTGCTTCGCAAGTGGTCAATAATGAACTGGATTATGAGATAGACGAAGATGACAAAAACAAATAGCAATGCTCCTATCCAAGTGAAAAAGTAGGCTCCCAAGAAGATGCCAGCAAGAAGGCTATAGATTAAAGGTTTCCTGATGATTGCCCAATCCCAATGCTTCACGTGGGCAAAACTCAATTCCCTTTGTCTCGCATTTTTCACTGCCAGAATAAGGAACAACATGGCTACTGTGGTGAATAGTGTTTCAGCAACATGGTAGTCGGTGAAGCCAAGAATTGACCTGCCAAGAAACTCACCAGGAAAAATAGCAACCAAGCCAGCAGCTATTACGCCAACCCAACGATTAAACAATACTTTACCAACGAAATAAACTGGTATAATAGTCAGTGCACCTAAGATGGCTGGGAAATAAACACCTACTACATCTACAATATGTTGTGTAGGCGACCCTAATCCAACCAACCAAATAGTAGAAGCAAGTAGATAATCAAAGAAGGAAAGAACTACTAATGTTCCTCCCCCAGGGTGAATAGCATAGGGGTCAAAGGGATTAAGGTGAGGGAAATTGTGGACAAGGTTATCAACAATACGCATATGATAATAGGCATCATTGCCACTAAGTTTTATCCAATCGCCAACAAAAATCTGGTCATAAGGAAGAACAGCCCTAAGATATAAAGCAACACCAAAACACAGAGCTATTGCTATACCAGCAACAATCTTAGTGGAAAATCTATTTTGGGTCATTGCTTCGTTCCAATCGTATGGTATTCCATCTTCCCCAGAAACTCTCGTTTGTCAAAAAATCTCCAACAGTCTAGAAGTCGTGGTTCTTTCATAAGCATTATGAAATCATCTGGCCCTAAACCCCTGAAATACTCCCAAGGGGTAGCCAAAATACACAATTGAGTTCCACTTAAACATTCCACAATTGAAGTAGCATATGTTGCATTCTTATCCCCCAACACTTGCCAAGCCATATCACTCCCAGATGGGTCATAAATTTGCAATCTTGCCCCTGCTTTCAAAAGTTCTTTAGCCACATCTAAGGAAGCGGACTCTTCTACAACATTCGTGTTTGGCTTGTACGTTATACCTAATATGGCGATAGATACACCATTAAGCGTTCTGAATTGTTGGTGTGCTAGTTTCACAACTCTCTTCGTTAGACTACGATTAACTTTATCTGTTGCTTCTTGAAGCCAACTCTGAGTTCCAAGTTCCTTCGCCAATGCCATATAAGCCAGATTATCTCGGACGAAACATGGGCCGCCGTATCCAAGACCACCTTTTAGATATTTAGAGCCTATCCGAGAATCCAAGCCCAAGAACTTTGTCACCACATCTACATCACCCCCAGGCAACTGCTCACAAATCTCTGCAAATGTATTGGCTAATGTAACCTTAGTAGTGATAAATACATTAAGTGCCAGTTTCGCTACTTCCGCATTATAGAAATTAGTTCTTACTATCGGGGGATTATTGTCACAAATCTCCTTGTAGACCTCAGCAAGCATATCCCCTGATTGTGAATCCGATTCCCCAATGAGTATGGCATCAGGATTTGCCAAGTCTCTAATAACACTACCCAAGGCAACAAACTCTGGATTGTAGCAAAGCCCAAAATCCACACCACATTGCTTTCCTGATATATTCTCAAGGATAGGCTTGATTACAGTTTCTGTAGCCCCAGGCATAACTGTACTGACTACAACAACTATATGAAAGCTATTCTTCTGTTGTAATGCTTTCCCTATGTCTTCTGCAACAGCTTCCACATAATTGGTTGAAAACCCGCCTCCTTCTTCGCTCGGTGTGGGAACTAAGATGAATGTAATGCCAGACTCAATTACAGCACCATTATAATCTCTCGTTGTACGAAAGCGTTCTTTGTTTTCCCTCAATAGCCGTTCCACTTCTGGCTCATAGATAAGGGATTTCCCAAATTTCATTGCCCTTAACACATCAGGGTTAGTATCAACACCAACAACATTGTATCCCTTAGATGCACAGTAAAGTGCAAGCGGCAGCCCCAGACGACCTAAGCCAACCACAGATAATGTGTTCATAAATCCCTCCCATTAAGGCTCAAAACGGTCTTGGCCCACTTATCAATCGAAAACTCCTTGCTGAACTGGCGACAATTATTCTTGAATGTTTTAATCTCTTTAGGTTGAATAGCAAGAAACCGTAGAATAGCTCCCTCCAACGAATCGACATCCTGTGCAACAAAAGATAACCCTAGATTGAATTCTTTTACCAATTCACCTAATTGGCTATTATCACTGGCAATGACTGGTATTCCGAAAGAACAAGCATCCCATAGTAAACTCGCTGCTGATATAAACTGCTTTGTGTAGGAAAGCACAATTGCATCAGCAGCATAAAAGTAATAAGGCTTTTCAAATTCATGTATATAATCATCCCTCAATATTACCTTACCTACTACATCATATTCCCTCATCAGTTTTTCTGGGTCTTGACCTACACTGAAAGAATACTTGCCTGCCTGCACAAGAACAACATTGGGAATATTCTTGATAGCCCTATAAACAGTCTCTAAGTCCTTGCCTGGATGAGTTGCACCAAAGGAAAGCAATATTGGCTTATCTAGTGGCAATCCAAGATGCTCCCTAGCTTTTGTCTTTGACATATTTTGAGACGAACTCACACACCCCATCTTAACGCATCTAACTTTCCCACAAAATATACCATCCATATATGTGTTGTATCCCTGTTTGATTGCTTCACTTTGAACAACAAACAGGAAGTTATTTCTAGCTAAACTAAAGTGAAAGAACGGATACCAAATCCTGTTACTCAAGCCATTAACTACTAATCTATATATCAATTGGGAAATGCTCATTTTTGGTGAACTATTAGGTAATCCAGACCCCATTAAAGAGATAACCCAATTGTAACCTCGAAGTGGAATACTAAATATGATTGGGACAAACAAGAATGGGTCGCCATCTCGCAAGTATATGACATCATAATTCAGCTTCTTCTTCAACCTTATTGCTGATGCCACAGTCACAATATTAGCAAAAAATAGAACTAGCCATCTAAGCAAAGGTAATCGTACAATAAAGAAGGAAATGCACTTTTCCAGCAATCTAATACATTTGGTTCTCGGAATTATAGATTTATGAGCTATGCCAACTTCTGTTTTATCAATGATGCCATAGAACGTAAGTAGGTCAACATCAGCCCCAGCCTGTGCCAAAGCACTAGGCTCATGTATAGCAGCCCAAGGTGGATGCCCTGAATGGTGGGCGAACGGACAAACATACAAGATTTTCATAATCCTTGCTTTATTCATCTTCACAGCTACAGTAAATGCTTATAAACGCTGGCGGACAATCACAATCCTCATCACACCAATTCAACATCCCTTCTTCAACAACCCATATTCTTCTATCACAACATGCACTCAATAATATTGTTGAATTACGTGGTACGCAACCGCATTCTCCCCCAGACAATACGCTATAAGCAGTAACATTATCAGGCAGTGAAATCGTTTGATTCGCACTTTCAGACCATTCAAACGTTGTGTAATCAAACGTCGTGTTATCACTTGTAGCATTGCTGTCATTAGCTACATCTACACCACAAGATGCAACAGCAATACCAATAAATATGATGGCAATGGTTATCCAGCTTGTCAACTTAGTCATATACCTTCCAACTCTCCCAAATGTTTCTCAGCCCAACGATAAGTCCTCTCCAGTCCTTCCTCAAGGCTAACCTTTGGTCGCCAATGAAGAACTTTCTCCACTAATTCCAAAGAGGCATTCCTTCCCCTAACACCTTGAGGCTTACTTAAATCATGCCTTATACTTATCCGCTTCCCAGATATCCCAATGACGATTTGGGCTAACTCGTCTATTGTTACCAATCTATCAGAGCCTATGTTGATAGGTAAGCCGTAATCACTCTCCATCAATTTCAGAATGCCTTCAATACAATCGTCAATATAGAGGAATGACCTTGACTGTTTTCCATCACCCCATATTTCTATCTCACCACCATCAGGACATTGCAGTACCTTCAATATAATATGACATGGAGCCTTCGCCTTCAACCCATCAAAGGCAGTATAGGCTTCTCCTAAAATATTATGGAATCTTGCTACTCTGAGATTCATGCCATAATCATTTTCATATGCCTCACATACCTTTTCAGCAAACAATTTTTCTACCCCATAAAATTGGTCAGGAAATGCAGGCCACGCATCGGATTCTCTTAACGGTTTCACTTCAGCATCGGTCTGTAGATATTCTGGATATACGCATGCACTACTACTGAATAGATAGCGTTTCATTTTACCCACCTGAGCAGCATGTAGCATATTTATATTTATCAAGGAATTGTCTCGCATAATATCAGCCCCAATGCTACTAATATGCAAAATTCCTCCCATATTTGCTGCAAGCTGAAACACGTAATCCATATCCCGCATAACTCGGCGACAACTTTCCTCAACTCGTAAGTCAGAACGCACAAAATCACAAGCTATGCCCATAAGATTCTTTTGCGAACCGCTTGAAAGGTCGTCAGCCACAATTACAAATGCACCTCTACCAACAAGCTCCTTTGCCAGATGTGACCCAATCATCCCAGCACCACCAGCTATCAGAACCTTCTTGTTACTCCATTCCATACTTTCTACTCCTATATAATTTATTTTCTACCCTTTACAACAAGATGCCAGCCAAGTTCATACTCACTTGGAATATCAACTTTGACTTTCCTTTTCTCTGGTAAATCTATGACGTTGTAATGCACAGATGCTTCTACATTCCTAAATAATTCCTCAAACAAATCAATGGCCTCAGCCTTATGATAAGCCTTTGTATAAGGACATAATTCATTCCTTTCAGAAAATCTAGATACTAGCTCATCCTCTGTATGAATTTTTAAGAATCCTTCTTTTACCCCACGCTGATACATTATGCTATACTCGTAAAGTAGGCTATCTTTGTTATACAGCATAGCCATAACCTTCCCCCCTACCCTAAGAACTCGATGTATTTCAGCCAAAGCCTTATTTACATCAGGAATGTGATGCAAAATTCCAAAGGCGTAAACGCAATCAAAACTATTATCTTCAAAAGGTAAACCACAAACATCAGCCTGTGTCACAGTTGCAGGTAATCCAGCTTCAGCCAACAAAGTGCGTGTTAATTCAACTGCTACTTGTGTAAGGTCAATCGCCGTAACTTTAGCCCCATACCTAGCAAACTCTACTGTATCAATGCCAGACCCACAACCCACCTCTAATACCGATTGCCCCTTAAAATCAGCAAAGCCAAAGGCTTCCTGCATATAATTTTGCAATTCATAACGGAAACGCCTCTTCTCTTCATATCCCATATTCTCAGGAATAAAAGACATCGGCGTACTCTTTTCCCAATACCAAGCTATCTTTTCAAGCATGTTTCTCAATTCCCAACGCTTCCTCTATGGCCTTTAATCTTTTATCTATATCTCCTACGCTATCCAACTTTTTATCTATTTTTTCCATCTTCTCCTTGAGGGGATTGTTGTGTCGCCACCATTGGTCACTCCAAAAGCTATACTGTGATGGAATTGACAGTTTATACTCAAGAACAAAGATAAGTAATAGCCCAATCATAATAATTCCCATAAAGACAATGAGTGGCATAGGTACACCATGTGCCTCTAGCCAAGGTGCAACTGCTGTGCTATATCCCAAGGGAGCTACAAGAATAAAATTAAGAAATATTACATATGACATCACATTAGTCGATACATTTCTAAAAGCACCCCACCAATTGCCAACAGAATATTGGCGTAAGATAAAATTCTTAATCTTAATAAACACTATTTCCTCCTCCGACACAGAAGATTCACCGAAAAGTTACTTTTGGCCTTAACAACATCTATCGCTTCATTGAAACTTATTCTCTCCTTACCCAATTCCTTACCTTCCAATAAGGTCATTGTAAAACCAAAACGTTCCAGTAAGCCCCAAAACTCTTTTGCCGATTGCCCTGCTGCTTCAAGCCCACTTGGAAATAACTCTGTAAACAACACAATATTCGGATTCCGTTCCAACAATTCCTTTGCACCAAGTATGACATTCATATCATTCCCTTCAGCATCCACTTTCAATATATCTACCTTCCCACTAATAATGTCATCAATGCATACTACTCCCACAGATACAGTTTGAGTATTTCTGTCTCTACATGGAATAAGGCTATGCTCTCCCGACTCTACCACCGACACAAACATTTCTGCCATACCAGCCACATTTGAGACCGCTTTTTTGTAAGGCACGATAATCTTCCCAAAGCCATTTAACGCAATGTTCGCTAGCAATTCCTCAAAGTTTTTACTCTCTGGCTCAAATGCCCATACCTTCCCCGTCTCACCAACACACTTAGCAGCCAACAAAGTGTAATATCCCACATTAGCTCCAACATCAATTACCATCATACCCTTTTTCAACATTTGCTCAAATACCCTAGTCATGCATGGTTCATATTCGCCATCTATAACAAGCCTTCGTGTCAAGCCATCTATTGTTCTCCCCTCTCCAGTTCTACTACTCATAAGATAGCCACTGACCACCATAACATCGCTAGTCTGTGGTATCAACAATCGCATAATCTTCCTATACACATTGGCGAGCATTCTAAACCAGAAAGCATCGCCTACGCCCCTATTGATAAATGGCTTTGTTAAAAAACTGAAAATCTTAATCAAAAGCAATCTCATTCAACAACCTCAAAAATCTTGACCCCTGATGGCGGAACCCACTTGACGTAATATTCATAACCCATAGTAAACCCAGAACGTTCCACTGGAAATACCAACTCAATCCCATCAATCTCCCGTGCATTAAAATAATACAATTGCGACAGGAAAGTCCCCCAATACTTCGGAGTTCTTTGTAATTCCAAGCCTTCATACACATAATAATCATCCAAATCCAACTGTGCATAGACAACGATTGCATAGAACTTCTCTGCCACCATCAGGTTGTCAACGACAACGTATTTCACACCCATTTCTTGTAATTGGCAAACAACTTCCTCTGTATTATCATTTAGAAATAACGTTGCTCCTAATTCCCTCCCAAGTGTTGCACCTGAATGACTCACAGTTCTCATATGCGATTCCCTCACTATCCAATATCCATAATCCCACCATGACAAAACCAAAGGAACTACTCTAGTACTCGCATGTTTTTCGTAATATTCAGCATCTTGCCCAGGTGTCATTTCATTGTGTAACCATTGTGTAGCTTCCTGCCAATCCTGCGACATATAGTTTGCTGGATTCCTTACCATCGCTACGCTGTTCCGACCCAACGGCACTAAAATCAAAAGCACCAGAAATGCTATACAAAGACTAAAAGCTCTAATCTTAATTGCCCTCTCTTTGACAGCCAAGGCACTACCAATAACAAAACAGCTGTAGGCTGACAATATAGCAACATTAACAGCGAAATAATAAGTCCATCGCCTCATCGCCAAAGTCAATCCAAACATAACAATAGACCATGCTAGCAATAGCATCTCAGGGCTTTGCCTATATTTAATAATCCTATAAGCAACCATACCTAAACCTACAAGAAATAGAAAGAACCCAAATCCAAAATACCCCCATGCTATTCTAAGGTCAACAAAATCACCAGCAGAAGAGAGGCTTAACAGTAGCGGTAATTCCTCCGATGAGAGAGAACCCGTTCCCCATGCAAACATACCTACTAGCCTCCCTATTTCCGTGAAACAGATATGTCCTATCGCCACCACCAAAACTAAACTGTGTAGAATCACATTATGCTTTATGCTAGGATGTTCCTTTGCCCACCGAAATCCAAACCATATATACAAAAATACAGCCATTATAGCTATAAACACCAAATTGCCCCGCCAAGTATAGAAATACAGTAGGAAAGTGCCAACAGCCAATATACCAAAGGATATTTTATGCCATTGGTTTTTAGCAGTCAGCCCCAACACCACAAACATCATCATTGTTGTCGTTAGGAATATCTCAAGGCAATGGTAATCGGCAGCCCCTAATTGTGTTCTATTCAAAAACTCTCCTGGTAGAATAGCAGCAAGCAAAACAGCCAAACTAGTAATCCATTTATTGTTGAAGAGTTTTGTGGCAATAATAAAAATAGGAATCAAGGTCAATATGCCAAGAATGGCAGGCAAGTAGGCAGCTACAACATCCAAGTTGCCAAATATTTTACTAAGCCACACCAATAATAAATTAAAGAATGGCGTATCCCCCACTCTCATATTGGTATAAACGTCAATAAAGTCCATTCGGGGATAATGCGTTGCAATCAAATCAGCAAATCTTAACTGGTAATATGCATCTATCGAGTTGAACACTACTGTGCCTTTGTTAAAGACTAGCTGGAATGGCAATGCTATACGAGTGACAGAGGCGATAATTAAACTACCGATTAAAACAAGGTAATCAAAGTGAGATTTGCACCAATTCATTTGGTTATTCCTTTTTCTTTCTAGTAGCCATCTTCACTACATTTGTCAATCCACTACCTAAAGCATCTACACCTAATACAAACATCGGGGCAATGAAAAATAGGGATGTATGATAGAATCTCGTCATGTTTATAAGAGCGGACAAGCGGAAAATGAATATACAACAAAGTAACAACACAAAAGATGCCACAATGCACCCGATAAATTCTGCTGTGAACTTATATCTCCGATGTTTGAAAAGCAACCAAAAACACCCAAGTACAATCATACTTTGAGTTATAAATTGAATCACCCTGAACACCTTCCCAGCGGTTGATACTTCAAAGAAATCCAATCCAATAGCTGCTTTTATGAATACACTCTGCCTCTGCATATAGTGAGTTTCTGTTGGCTCTTCAGGTTCTGTTGGCTCTATCACCCCTGTTGGCTCTTCAGGTTCTGTTGGCTCTACTATTTTCAGTGGCTCTACAAGTTCCACTGCTTCTTCCGTCTTTCCCAGCTCTTCTATTGTTTCCTGTACCAATGTTTCTGCCTTGAGTGCATAAGCACCCCCTACCCTAGTAATGATGCTCATAACATAACCACCATTTGCCTTACTATAGTATCCATACCAAAGACCAGCCGACAGAACTACAACAATCGTCATCGCCAACAGTGGCACTTTACGATTGGAAAACAAAGACCATTTCATTCGGCTCGTAACAATCCTCACTATAAGACAACCAACCAATAACCCTATCGCCAATACGCCAACCGTATAGTGGCAAAGCGTAGCTAAGCACAAAAAGACAAACATGGCAGGAATCTTCCACCTAGTTCTCCAATCACTGACCATTGTCAAAATCATCAAGGCAAGGAAGAACTCACCTACCATACTCTTGGCTATCGCCACAATCTCAAGATTGAAAACGGGAACTATCATAAAGAACAAGGTAGCAAAGAAAGCCCTAGTTTCACCAAACATCTTTTTGAAAGCATAGAACAGTATTACAGGCACAAAAGCAAAGATGAAAGGAAATACCAATTTATACACCATCGCCAAGTCCATTAGATTCCCAAGCCACGGAGCCAACAATCCGATTACGATTGACGACCCACTATGAGTCCAATATAAATATGTCCAATCCCATCCATCTTCCATAATCACAACTGACAGGTTATATTCACTAGTAATATCGCTCCCTACAACGGAAATGCCAAGCATCGAGGTTTGCCACAATAGACTTAACGAAATGGCAAAGATATATAGAGGTATGTATTTCAGCTTTCCCATTGCCACGAGGATTGTAACGGTGACAATAGCTAGGATTGGCAAATATGGTATCAGGGGTAATTGATAATAAGCACCAATTGCTACAGTAATTGGCAATAAAATGACTACGAGAAGAGCGTTACAGATAGCCACATTTCGTCCTTATTATTCCTTTTTGCTTCTCGTAGCACCCTGCTTCTTGGCTTCCACAAGTGCCACTGCTTCTTCCATGACATCTTGAAGTTGCTCAAGGTTCAAACCATTCATCTTGATATTAAGATTATCCAATACATTGACCACTGACATACTATTAAGTATTGCAGCCAGTCCCTCTTCACTTAATGTTAAACTGGATTTCTTCCCAGGTCGTTTGTCGTAATGAAATCTCCAATTAACCTTTCGCAAATTGTTCCCAGAGCCTACAAAAATCTGATATACCCTAGAATAATCTAGGCTATCCTCTGTAGCTTGCTCGAATAAAGGCTCAACATTCTTGGTCGAATCCTTGACCAATTCTGCCATACCCAAATTCACCAAGCGTTGGGGGATGGCTTCCCATTTCTCTATTGCTTCAACGGTACCTTTAGTTTCTGGCATTACCCATCATTGCCCCTAATTTTATCAGCCACCATTATTGTGAATCCTAGAAACCAAAACCCAACTATAGACCCACAGGCCATGCCAAAAAGGCCATCTACCCCATCAATTAGTCCGAACTGCATCAATATTTTCAATACAGCCCATACTGCAACTACACCTACAATCCCAGCTATCCCAATAAACAACCCAAAGTTTGATTTCGCCCAATCAATCAAGCGCTTCATTAGGCTACCCTCCTTTTACAGTTTCAGAATTTTAGCCATAATATATCCAATAACCACAAAAGACAACAAGCAAAGCATAATAAAGATTATCAATAGCGGATGCGTAACTAATTCTATCATTAGTGATACATGTTCATAACTTGAATGTATCCAGACGCTAACAGTTCTGTCAGGTGATGCTTGACAACTGCAACTTTTATCCCCGTTGAATCGGCAATCTCCTGCATATCGGCAGTTCCGTGGCTTTGTATCGCATCCATAAT
>Ga0180007_10001677_pt1 | contig 28611 bp, 37 predicted proteins | sample MM_PC_MetaG_FD_121122 | JGI IMG/M metagenome (GOLD analysis project Ga0180007, IMG submission 121122) | Groundwater microbial communities from the Aspo Hard Rock Laboratory (HRL) deep subsurface site, Sweden - MM_PC_MetaG | ecosystem: Environmental > Aquatic > Deep subsurface > Groundwater... | reverse complement strand
TAGTTGTTCTTCTAATCTATTTTGAGGATGAGCAAGAGTTATTTGTCTCATCCTCACTTTAATATTCTCGAGAATAAATAATTTTCGGTTTTATTTTTTAGAACTCCGGACAACACCAAGATAACCTAAACGGCTTAATATATAATTCCCTCGTTCCTTTGCGAACATTCCTCATAGGCTTACCCACCTCGGGATTTTCAGAGATTTTTTTGATTTGTTTTGTTATTTTTAATTTCAACAATTCATCTTTTAACTTAGAAAAAATAATTGTAAACTTTTTATCAAAACGGATTTCTACCATTATGCATTTTCCTCCAGAAAATGTATTTTAGAAAAACTTGTTTCACCATTTCATCATTTCCTCTTCGAGATTTTCAGAATTAACACTAATAAATTCTCCTGCCTCAATTCTTTTATATGCCTCCTCAGTCCTCTTCGCAAACTCTAAATCCTCCTTCATTTGTTCAGTCAATTTATCTGCTTTTTTAAGAATAATTCTTTCATCATCTTTAATAATTATCAATTCATCCCCTTCTTTCAAATCCCCTCTCATATTTACAGGTATTACAATTTGTCCTTTTGAACTCATTCGAGTAATATTAATATTCATAGTAAGACGCATCTTACAAACTATTTAAATCTTTGGTTGCAAAGAATTATGCCCCACCTGCACAATTAAATCTACATTCAAATTATCAATTCCTATCGGTGTGTCACACGCACCAAAACAATCTCCAAGCCAAATCAAAAACTCCACCCCAATACATTTACCCTCCAAATAATCAACAACAGCAGTCGCATACGGCTTCAGTCCATCGGCAAATTGCAACAAAACCAATTTTGCCCCCTTATTCTGCAATTTGGGGCCTGCTTGCAGATTCTCGCGACCCTTGCGGTTGTACACCGAGCGATGTAATTTTTTTGATTTTATCTCACTAATTATCTTTTCAAAATCAATCTTGTAAATTTTCTCCAAATCTTTAAGTGTTTTCATGTCTTAACAAAGACTACCTCATTTTTAAGTTTTTTATTAAGATCATTAACTATCCCTTCTAAAACTTTGCTTTCAAATTTATTTAATCCAAAAAGATTAATTCGTGAAATATTTTCATTTTTAAGAAAAAGATTAAGTAAAGAAAAAACCCTGCTAAAATACTTAACAGGACAACCACCTCCCTTTTGCTTAATTTCTGTGATATTGTCTGAATCTTTATAATAAAAAGGTTGATACAAAACTAAACAAAAATTATCTGGCTCAAATTTTACTATATCTAATTTTTTTTCACAATAAGAAATAATCTTACTAACCATAAATCTTCTAAAATACCAACACTTAAAAAAACTATTATTCTTAAATATACATGAAAAAGTGGTTGAAACTAATTGGCCTTCTCTATCTGTTTGTATTCTCAATTGAATTAATTAAAAAAGCTTCGATGATTCTCGCTCCAGATATTCAAAGTTTTCTTTCCAATAATTTAACACCACTAAAGGCAGTTTGCACAGGCTGGTTCGCAACTTCAGTTGTTCAATCATCAGGAGCAGTAAGCGCAATCACTGCAACTTTCGCAGGAAATAATTTAATAAATTTAACAACAGCTGTTTACCTAATAATCGGCGCAACAATTGGGGCTGCTATAACCGCGTTAATAATTTCAATAATCACCACCACGAAAAAAAGACGGGACTTTAGACATGGATTTGAAATAGGTTTATGTTTTGCAATTTATAGTTCAATCCTAGCAATAATAATCTTCTTTTTAGAATATTTCTTCCAAGCAATTTCAAAAACCTCATTATTTTTAGGGAACACAATACACGGAAAAACAACTCTACTCCAAATTCCAAATTTCGTAGAGATAATAACTCTCCCGTTAATTAGATTACTAAAATTAAATAATTTCTTAATCCTAATAATTGCTTTTGCAATCTTAATCTTCTCATTAAAATACTTAGGAAAGACAATTATCGAAGTTTTAGGGGGGGAAAGAAAAGCAAGGAAATTCGTCAACAAATATTTCAAATCAAAATACAAGGCATACTTTATCGGAGCAATTTTAACAGGGATAGTTTTCTCATCGAGTATCACAATTGGCTTGCTCGTTCCTCTTACAGTATCAAGATTAATCAACTTAAAAAAAGCCATCCCATTTATTCTCGGTGCAAGATTCGGAACCTTCACAGATGTATTTTTAGCCTCACTTATTGTTAACAAACCATTAGCAACAGCTACTGCGATAGCCTATTTCCTCTTCGGTGCCCTCGGAACATTAATTTTCTTACCCAACACAAATCTACTTTTCAATATCACTAAACACATCTCCAAAAAAACAATCCATATCTCTAGGAAAAAAGCCCTTTATTTCTTAATCGCATTCATCTTAATCCCTATTGCAATCATTTTATTCTTCTAACAAAACCTTTAAATCTCTGAAAGATTTATGCATACTAAAGAATTTTTTTTAAAGGAGCTATATCTTCCTCAAATTGTTTAGAAAGAACCTGAGATTCTAGAGAAGATTCATGTAAAAACTTAATATCTTGAATTTGATTTCTCTTCCCAAGAGAATGCCATCTTTCATAATCTTCAACAAGTTTAGCAAATTCTTCGGTATTAATAAAATCAGGATTATACATTCTTCTTATTTCTTTCTCCCCCCAAGAATCAACCAAATCCCTAAAAATTTTATAAGTTCTATTATTAACTCCAACATTCGGGGCTTTACCTTCTTTAAATCGAACATCTTCTAGAGTTTCTTTATGGTCTTTAAGAAACTGAACTTTTTTCAAGAATGAATCAAAATCCAAAGAAGAAAATTTTATTGCTCCTTTATGATATGAATCAGAACATTGTAATGGAACAGTGTCTGTTTCATAATGGGGTCCATTGCAATCATTACCAAGAAAACGTCTTCGATAATTTGTTGTAGCTTTTATAGCATCACAAGAAGGACAATAACCGATTCCAATAGAAAAAGTCCTCTCTTTATCTGACCAACAAGCAGGCATTTGATAATAATTCTTAATATCTCCCATTAATTCTAAAGTAAAAGACTCTTTTGGATTTTCCATATAACTTCTTTCATCCCAATCTTTTTAAAGAAATCTATACTCCAAAATATATGACAACTCGACAACCAATTGTGACGGTCTGCGGACATGTAGACCACGGTAAATGTGTTTCAGGAGACACAATAATCCCCCTTATAGATGGAACTTTAATAACTGCGAAAGAACTATTTGAAAAATACTATGATAAAACAAAAGCAAAAAAAATAGATAGCGAAATAGTGCAAAACATTTCTAAAAAAAATATAAAACTAAATTCATTTGAAAATCAAAAAATAATCTCAAAACCAATTTCTCATATTTGGAAAAGAAAATCCAAAACATTAATAGAGATAAAAACTGCAGCAGGAGATATAATTAAAACTACTCCAGAGCATCCTTATTTTACTTTTTCAATTAATGGACCAAAGGAAAAACAAGCAATAGAACTAAAAGAAGGAGAATATATTGCAATTCCAAAAAAAATCAAAATTGAAGATTCAAATCCTAAAACAGAAATAATCAATAAGCTCCTTCAACTTGACAATTTTGTTTGTTTTTTAAATAAAGATTTTGAAATTTTTAATGAAAAACTAAAAAAGTACGAATTGAAATCCCTATCTAAAAAATTAAAAATTTCTAATCTAGCAGACTCAATTAAAAAACAAAGATTCAGAATTAAAGATTTATTTGAATTGGGAAGATTTTTGAAAATATCGAATGATAAAATTTATCTTTGCATTCAGTTCATTAAAAATTCAAATGAAAATCAAAGAGTAGGGCATACAAGTAAAAAGATTAATCTTCCAAATCTAAATGAATTGGAAAAATTAGGATATATCTTAGGATGTATTGCAGGCGACGGGCATTTGAGTAAAACCCAAATTTTACTAGATAATGATGATATAGAAATTCTAGAAACTTATCAAATTTACTTAAAAGAAATCTTTAATTTAAATTCAAAAGTTAAACAAAATCATACTTGCAAAACAGTTGTAAATGAAGGAGGTTTAACTTTTAAAAGATTTTTAATAGAAGTAATTGGATTTCCAGAAAAAGAAAAATCAGCAAAAATAGATGTCCCATTAATCGCTCAAACAAATAAAGAAATATTCAAAGGATTTTTTGCAGGGTTGCTAGATACAGATGGTTATGTCTCAAAAATCAATAATTCCATTGAAATCACAAGTAAAAGTGAAAAGTTAATACAGCAATGCGCATCACTCCTCCTGAATTTTAACATAAATTCAACAATTTTTATTAAAAATAATTTTTATAATTTAAGGATATCTAATAAGACTTACTTAAAAAGATTTATAGATAATTTCAAACCAAGATTAAAAAGAAAACTAAAGAGAATAATTGATGCTTCAAAAAAAGCACAATCAAGTAGAATTTTTGATATAATTCCATTAGATAAAAAAATATTAAAAGAACTAGCACTTCCAACAAAAGTTAATAAAAAAATACCTTACTTTAACAAATATTTGAAATCCCAAAGAATTACTTCTTCTTTTTTAAGAAAAGTTTTAGAGAATATAAAAAGAAAAAATCCACTCTCAGAAAGATTAGAAAGAATTTTAGAATCAGATTTAAATTATGTAAAAATAATTTCAAAAAAGGAAATAAAAAATAAGGAAAAATATGTTTATGATTTTACAATCCCACAAACACATAATTTCATTGCAGAGAGAACATTAATTCATAATACATCAATCTTAGATTGCTTTAGAGGTAGCTGTGTTCAAACAGGTGAAGCAGGAGGCATCACACAAAAAATCTCCTTCACAAAATATCCTTTAGACCAACTAAAAAAATCATGCCCTTTAATTGAAAAGTCAGGAATAAAACTAAACATCCCAGGATTCTTATTGATAGATACTCCTGGCCACGCAGCATTCACAAATCTAAGAAAACGAGGAGGTTTCCTTGCTGATTTAGCAGTTTTAGTAATAGATATAAACGAAGGAATAAAACCTCAAACCGCAGAAGTCATCAAAATCCTAAAACACAACAAAACCCCTTTTTTAATTGCATTAAATAAATTAGATAATATTTCAGGATTCAGGGAAAATAAAACAAAACCATTAAAAGAAAGCATAGAAAGCCAATCTCAAAATGTAAAACAAGTTTTCGACGAGCGATACATGACATTAATTGGTTCCTTAAACGCATTTGGATTCGACGCAGACCTTTATTACAACATTCAAGATTTTACAAAAAAAATAGCATTAATTCCTTGTTCAGCCAAGACAAAAGAAGGAATCCAAGAATTAATAATGATGCTCTGCGGTTTAAGCCAAAAATACCTTGCTAAGAAATTGGAACTCAACAAAGACGCAAAAGGAATCATCTTAGAAATAAAAAAAGAAAAATCAACCCCCTACGCAGAAGCAATATTATACGACGGAGAATTATCCCGAACAGACCAAATTGCAATTGCAAATTTCAACGGCGAACCAACAATAACCAAAATAAGAATTCTTGAAGAAATAGAACCACTCTGCGCAAAATTCAAACCAAAGGAAAAAGTACGAGCATCTACAGGATTAAGAATGCAATTAATAGAAAAGAAGGATATTCTTCCAGGAATGCCTTTTGAAATTTACAAAAATAATTTAGAAGAAATAAAAACGAAATTCAAAAAAGAGATTTCAGAAAACATTAAAACAGACAAACAAGGAATAATCGCAAAAGCAGATTCTCTTGGAAGTTTAGAAGCATTAATGACCCTTCTAAAAGAAAAAAGAATTCCAGTCGTAAAAGCCGGAATTGGTAGCATAAACAAAACAGATATAATTTCAGCAAAAGCCAACATCAAAATAAATGAACTCGATGCATTAATAATCGGCTTCAATGTTTCAATAGAAGAAGACGCAAAGGAAATTCAAGGCCACACAAAAATAATCTTAAACGAAGTGATTTACAGATTAATCGATGATTTAATAGAATTTAGAGAAACAAAATCCAAAGAAATTGAAAAACAAAGATTAATGGAATTAGCGACAATTTGCAAAGTTGAAATCTTGCCTCAGTATATTTTCAGAAATTCAAATCCCGCTGTTTTCGGAGTAAAAATTCTCGGTGGAAAAATAAGAAATGGATTAAATTTAAACAATGACCAAGGCGAAAAAGTCGGACGTTTGAAGAATATCCAATCAGAAAATAAATCTATCGACGAGGCAACAGAAAACATGGAAGTTGCAATCTCAATTCCAGGTGTGAATTTTGAACGACAATTAAATGAAACAAAATTCCTCTACTCTGAAATCTCCTCTTCGCAATTTAAAACTTTCAAAAAAAATAAAGACCTTCTCTCAGAAAACGAGAAAAAAATTCTGCAAGAAATAGCAGTAATCCGAAGACAGAAAAATGAAGAATGGGGTGTTTGAATGTATAAAGAGAGAGTTGCAATTTTTATCGATGGTAGGAATTTTTATCACAATGCTAAAAATCTAAAAAAAGCAGGGTTGGAGATAAAATTGCAAGACATTGTCAAAAAACTTGTTGGAAACAGAAAATTAGTTACAGCATTCTATTATAACACTCTCTTGGATAAAAAATATGATTCAGAAAAATATGAAATCCACAAAAAGTTTATTGAAATTGTAGAAAGTTTTCCAGAATTCAAAGTGATACTATGTGATTGGAGAAAGATAACAAAAGAAGATGGAACAATAAGATACGATACAAAAGGGGATGATGTTCAACTAACTGCAGATTTGCTAATGGGGGCATTCAAAGATACGTATGATATAGCAATTATTGTGAGTGGAGATGCAGATTTTATTCCTGTTATTAATATTTTGAGAAAAGAATTCAAAAAGAAAATCGGTAACGCTTTTTTCAGAAGAACTTCTTCTTATAAATTAAGAAAAGCCTGTGATTTTTCAGTGAATCTCAATAAATTAATTCGTGAACTCAATGAGGAAAGATAAGATGCGTCAGCGCCATCCTAAGATGACGCTTCGCGTATATTAAAATAATATATCTCCAAGATTATTTAAACTTATCGGAGGATTGGAGTGTTTAAAGTTTGTTACATAATTCTAAATTTTCGCTCGTAGATTTTTTTACCTTTTTCTGTAAGTTCTACTCCTTGGAGTCCTGGAAAAAGGAAGGCTAATTTTCTTCAAGTTTTTTTCTATCAGAATAAATACCCCTCAACATAGTTGTAAGTCCTATTACAGCTGCTGGTAAAAGAGCATCCTTAGGAAGTTCGTAAAAAAATCTCGCATATTTCAAAATTTCAGTTAAACTACTCAAATCACTCATGATTTATATGGGCAAAAACCCATTTATATTAATTTATATTCCCTACTAATTACATCCCATGCATCTGGCTAAGGCTTAGATGCTTCTTAATTAACATTATTAACTAATCATTTAATTCAATAAATAGGGGTTACTAATAACAACGCATGAGATTATTTATCTTTAACAACTTACCCTTTCAAAGCGCCTTGAACTTATTCTGGCACATAAGCATATTTCTACACCACAACAAAATTTAAAAAGTGTTGTAACTATAGGATTACAATGGAAACAGAAGAATTAAGGCTCATAAGGCATGACGATGAGAGATTTACATTAGAAGAGATGGGAACTATAACAAAAAGAAAAGGAGTAAGTCTTCTAAATTATGATTTTACTGAAATCACTAAGGAGATAAAAAATTATCCTATTCCTTCAAGTTCTTCAAGGACTGAAACAAAAAAAATAGGGATAATCACAACTCTTGAACCAAATAAAATTCTTAGAAAATTTGTGAGAAAACTAGAGAGTATTGATTTGTGGATAAAAGCTGGAGAAAGTTGGGGAAGCCAAGGAACAGTATAGAATCTTAAAGAATTAAATGATTATCTATCAAAAATATAAAATGACAAACAACAATCAAATAAAAAATTCATTCCGTGCAGTCAAAGGCGACATAATGGAAATTCAGGGAGAATTAATAAGCATCAAAGAACAGCAACTTCATATTCTTGAACAGATAGAAAAACTAGTTTCTAACTTGAAAACACCAGTGAAGAAAATAACGCACCGCTCCCAAAGGGATGACCTAAAGAAGGCCTCGGTGTACCCCAAATTACAGAATAAAGAGGCAAAAAAGAAAGTTGTGAGGAAAAAATAAACTATTCTATAGCCAAACATTATTTTATCTATTTCCTTCATAAGGATACCTGATAATTAAATTTGTTTTTCACATTAATTAATTTAATAACGAAGAAACCTGACAAAGTCGGTTTCGGAGTTAATATTCACTTCGTTAACGCAGTGCACCAAATATAAATTTAAATATCCTCTCTTCTTATTTCAATTATGAATCTAATAAGAGGTGTACGTTTCTCCACAATTGATAGGCTCGGGACAATCAGTTTGTTCTCAAGTTTTGCAGTTGCAATGGTAGTCACAATCTGGGCGATTTACCTCGATTCTTTTTTCCATAATGCAGCATATGTCGGATTTTTTGCAGCAGCCTTAACAATAACAGGAATAATTTCTTACATCTTTCTAAACCCAATAGTAGAAAAAGGCAACAAAGCAAACCTCTATGCACTCACGATTTTAATCTATATAATTTCCTACTTTCTTTTTGCATTCTTTCCAAATATCTACATCATTATTGCCCTAGGAATTTTAATTTCAATCATCGGTAGTTTGCGAATAACCCTATTTGGAATAATAATCCGAGACAAAACAAAAGACTGCTCTGTCGCAAAAACAGAAGGATTAATTTACACTCTCTCTAATTTATCATGGTTAGTCGCCCCTGTTGTCGCAGGTTTCATTGCAAGCAGATATGGAATCAGAGAAGTATTTATTTTATCTGCAATGATTCTTTTAATTGCATCTATACTTTTCAAATTCTTTAAAATAAAAGACAGCCGAAAAACAAAAGTTGACAAAAACCTCCTTGCTCCAATAAAAGAGTTCTTCAAAAACAAAAAAAGAATCTACGCTTACTTCCTAGGGGGGGGAATTGACTTATGGTGGTCATTAATTTATATTTACATCCCAATCTACATATTTGAATTAGGACTAAATGAAAAAATAATTGGATATTTTTTAGGAGCCATAGTCATCCCTCTTATATTCACAGAATATTACTTCGGGAAAAGAGCAGGGAAAAAAGGGTTCAAAAAACTTTTCATAATGGGTTATTCGATTCTAGGAATTGCCGCACTTTCTATATTCTTTATCTCAAATATTTACTTAATTTTATTAATACTCATTTTAGCCAGTTTCGGTGCAGGAATGCTAGAGCCCACAACAGAAGCGTATTTCTTTGACATAATAACTCCAAAACAACGCGACAAATTCTACGGCCCATACAACACAACTGCAGACTTAAACGCATTTTTAGGAAGAGCCCTCCCTGCAGTAATACTCTTAATTTTCCCTTTCAAAACAATATTTATTTTCTTCGGAGTCGCAATGTTAATATTTGCTTTAATTTCCTCAAGGGCAAAAGAAATCATTGAAAAAAAATAACATACTCCCACACTAAAGTACAACATTTCCAATTAATCTAAAGAGATAAGTTTATTAGTTAATTTATTGCCTAGGATTTTACCACACAAAGCTAAACTCCACAATAATTAGTTTTATTATATAATAGAAGAATCTTAGCCCTCTTAAAAAGAAGAGATTTCTTTTTAATTAAAACCTTTCACTAAAAACTTTCTTACAAAAACTTTTTACAGGCCCTTATAATGTTCTACCTAAAATTTTTGCCCAGCAAAACCCTTTTAAACCAACTCTCCAATTAATTCTTATGTTTAAAATAAATCTCAACACAAAAGAAGGCAAAACATTCAAAATTGAAACAGAAGCAGAATCCTTAATTGGGAAAAAACTCGGAGAAAAAATAGATGGAAAAGAAATTTCTCCTGAATTCACAGGTTACGAATTAGAAATCCGCGGAGCATCTGACAAATCAGGTTTTACAGCCATGGAAGATGTCGAAGGAGAAAGTATGAAAAGAGTTCTATTAACTTACGGAAAAGGCATGAAAAAACGCCCAAGGAAAGAAGGAAAGAAAAAACAATTATGTAAAAAACCCAAAGGATTACGATTAAGAAAAACAGTAAGAGGAAACACAATTTCCGACGCAATCTCACAAATTAATATTAAGGTTCTAAAAGAAGGTACAAAAAAGCTTTCTGAAATTTTCCCAGAGCAGAATTCTAAAGATAAAACTGAAAGTGAAGCAAAGCCAAAAGAAAATTTTGAACCAAAGACAAAAAAAGAAGAAATTAAAGTTGAATAAAATGAAAGAACAAAATAGTAAAGACCTATTTATTGAAAAACTTAGAGAACAGGGATATTTTAAAACTCCAATCTTATTTGACACATCTCCTACATTAGAATGTTATGTGCAAGGAACCATCCTTGATGAAGGTGGAGAAAGAATTTTTATGGAGGATGTAAAAACATTAAGAAAATCTCATTTTGGATTAATTAGAGAATTTTTGATGAGATTTGAAAGAGGGTATATTCAAAAAATGTTAGACAATAGAAGAGGGGTATATGTTGGAGAAGTTTCATATCCAAAAGAAATAATTAACAAAAAACAACCAATCTACAAACTAAAAACTCCCCAATCCATTTAAAATATTTTTCATTAATTAATTTTTATCAATCACGCGTCAGCGCCCAAACCTAACCCAAAAACCTTATAACTCTCTTATTTCTAAATTTCTTATGGAACAAATACCAGAATTAAACGTCGGAGTCGTCGGGCATATTGACCACGGGAAAACCACATTACTTTCTCAACTTACTGGAAAGTTCACAGACACACATTCTGAAGAACTCAAACGAGGGATCACAATAAAATTAGGTTATGCTGAATTAATAATTTACAAAGACGGAAATAAATATTCGTCATCATTTTCTAAAGAAAAACAAAGTAAGGGCGAGCCAGTTCGTTACATCAGTTTTATCGACGCACCAGGCCACGAAATGCTAATGGCAACTATGCTTTCTGGAGCAGCGATAATAGACGCAGCTATTTTAGTAATAGCAGCAAACGAAGGAATCAAACCCCAAACCAAAGAACACCTCATGGCATTACAAGCAAAAAAAATAAAGAATATAATTATTGTCCAAAATAAAATAGACTTAGTTTCAAAAGAACAAGCAATTAAAAGTTACGAAGAAATAAAAAATTTCACAAAAGGAACTCTTGCTGAAAAAGCCCCAATAATTCCAGTCTCTGCACAACAAGGAATAAACATTGACAAAATTTTAGAGGAATTAACAAAAATAGAAATCCCAAAAAAAGAAATCAACACAGAACCGATTTTTTTAGTGGCAAGAAGTTTCGACATAAATAAACCAGGAAAAGAAATAGAAAAATTAAACGGAGGAGTTCTTGGGGGAATATTAAAAAAAGGGAAGCTAAAAGTCGGAGATGAAATAGAAATCAAACCAGGTCTAAGTTTGAAAAAACAAAACCAACAAATCTACGAACCATTAACAACAAAGATTATTTCCCTCTATAAAGGAAACGAATCAATAAAAGAAGCCTTACCTGGTGCAAGTATTTCAATCGAAACCTCATTAGACCCCTTCTTAACAAAAACAGATTCATTAACAGGATGCATTGTCTCAACAAAAGGAGTTCTTCCAGAAATCACAAATACAATAAAAATTAAACACGAACTTTTCAAAGAAGTTTTAGGGATAGAAGATAAAAAAGAAGTAGAATCTATCAAACCAAAAGAAATGCTAATGTTAAGTGTAAACACGACAATCACAGTAGGAATAGTAGAAAAAATAAAAAATGAGGAAATTGAATTATCACTAAATATACCTGTGGTTGCAATTGAAGGTGACAACGTGGGAATTGCACGAAATATAAACAAACACTGGCGATTAATTGGATTTGGGGAAATTGTTTAATGAAACTTTTATAAAGTGTTTAATCTATATTAAATTATGAAAAAATTACTCATATTTCTTGCCTTAGGAATTCTTTTAACAAGTTTTACTTTAGCAATTCCAATTACTGGTTCTATAGCTACAGATAAATTTCAAGGAAATGCTGGAAACTCTGAAGCTAGTGCTCAAACCCAAAATATAGGAGAAAATTCTCAGATTCAAGTTCAGGAAAAAAATAGACTCAGGATTAGAGAAGGTGAATGCCAAGAAGGATGCACTTGCACTAGTTCTTCAATAAAGTGTCAATTACAAAATGGAAGAGAAATGACAATAACAGCAGGAAAATCAGGTAACACAATTATTCAGATAAAAGGAGAGGAAATGAAAACTCAAGTTCAATTATACAAAGAAGAAAATAAATTATATGGCCAATTCAAAAATAATAAAACCAAGGAAATAAAAATGATGCCAGACCAAATCAGAGAGAAAATTCAAGAGAGATTACAACTAAAAAATTGCTCTTGTGAGCTCAAACTTGATGAGGATGGAAACTATCAAACTCAAACAGAAAGAGAAGCAAAATTTTTAGGTTTCATACCTGTAAAAAAGAAATTTAAAATTGAAATTGATGCCACAACAGGAGAAACAAAAAAAATTAAAAACTCTTGGTGGGGATTTTTAGCAAAGGATATCGATGAAGAAATTATTGTTGGGGCAAGTTGTGGAACAGTTACTCCTGGGCAAAACGATGCCTGCTGTCAGACAAAAAGTTATGACAAATGGGACTCTGAAAAAGGCGAATGCTTGTTTAGTAATAGTGAATAAACTTTAAAACCTCTTTTCTTTTTTAACTATTAATTTAAAATCCAGCTTAGGTAAATAAATATAATTATTTAATTTGTTTATCTATTAATAAATTTTCCATCAATCGTGCATAGCACCAAGTCAAAAATGCCAACAACAAAACAAAAAATCTACTCTCATTCTCGTCTATCTACTTTTGAACAATGCCCATTCAAATTCAAACTTCGTTATATTGATAAAATAAAACCTGCAATTGAAAAAACAATAGAATCCCACCTCGGAAGTTCTGTCCATGAAACACTCGAATGGTTATATAGTCAAGTAATGAACAAGCACATCCCAACAATCGACGAGCTAATAACAACTTATGCAATCAGATGGCAAGATAGTTATACCAACGATACATTAATTGTAAAGAAGCAACTAACTCAAAAAGATTACTTCAATAAAGGTGTACAATTTTTAATGGATTATTACACAAAGCACCACCCTTTCAACGACAACACACTTGAATTAGAAAAAAGGATACTTATCTCTTTAGATGAAGAAGGCAACTATAAATTACAAGGATTTATTGATAGATTAGTTTACAATCTTGAAACCCAAGAATATGAAATCCACGATTACAAAACAGCAAACAATCTCCCTCTAAAAGAAAAAGTAGAAAACGATAGGCAATTAGCACTTTATTCTATTGCAATTAAGGAAACTTTTGGGGAGGAAAAAGAGGTTTGCCTAATCTGGCATTACCTCGCGCACAATCAAAAAATATGTTCACGACGAACAAACGAACAACTCGCACAATTAAAAAAAGAAACAATAGAATTAATAAAACAAATAGAAGCAACAGAAAACTTCCTAACACAAAAATCAATTCTCTGTAACTGGTGCGAATACAAAGAATATTGCCCTGAATTCGGCAGGAAAATACCAGAGGAACAAGAAGAAATAATTAGTAATGAAATTTCAGACGAGGAATTATTGGATATTTGGTGATTAATTCTTATTGTCTAAAAATAATTCTGCCCCCAGCTTGCAAAGAGAGAGGGGGGAAAATTTTTATTTTAAACAATCCTCTAAATCTTCTTTCTTTAGAATTAAATATCTAAATTTACCTTGTCTTAATTCATTTGAAAAACCATATTTTGGGGAGCAAACAATAACTTCATTTCCTAAATCTTTAATAATCTGCATAGAAGGAATAAAATCCGCATCTCCTGAAATTAATACACAAACATCACATTTTTTCTCAACAAGAGATTTTCTTATCATCTCTGATGCTATTAAAACATCAACTCCTTTCTCAATTTTTATCCTAAGCTTTTTGACATATTTTAATTTTCTGGTTTTTACGGCTATGCCTTCTTTTTTTAACTTATCTAAAAACGCGAGATGATTATAGTAAATATTTTTATTTTCAGTTATATCTGGAACAGCATTATAATATCTTATTTGCTTTAATTCTAGATTAAATTTATTACATATAATCTGCGCTAAACATTTAAAATCAATTCTCTTCTTATCATTAATTATTGTTTTAGAATTGTGATAAAAATTACTTCCATCAATAAATATAATTGCATCCCTTTCCTGCATTTTTAAGGTAAGCCCGGCATTGCCCGAAGACCATACCGGGGAGTTAATTAAATTTTAAAAGTGCTAAGAATACTTAAGCCTTTTGGTTTTGAATTGAACACCCATCAAACTGATTAAAATAAAAATTAATTCTGCCCCCATTTTTCAAAGAGGTAGGTTTGGGAGGGGAGGGAGAGGGGAAGAAATTTACTAAGAAAAATCTATCTTAACAGAATGCTTTGCACTTTTTGATGGCTTTAAAACTCGTGAGTCATCACCAAAAAAATATTTATGATCCTCTAATGGAATTTGTGTTACTGGTTCTATACAAAACATTCCTGCATCTTCCCCTGGACTCCAAAACATAAAGTTCCCAAAATTTTCTGTTGAAAACATGAAACCTTTTTTAGTTGATTTATCCTTATAGAATACTGAAGTAACTTCTGGTTTAAACAATGCCCCTTCAACTGATGCTTTAAGTATATCTCTTAAATTAAAAGTTTTGCCCTTATCTGGTTCAAGAACATTATCCTCAGGATTAGGAGCACTTCTAACTGCAAAGTGATCTCCTAACATATATTCCATATTCTCTCGAGAAAGGTTTGTTAAAACATAATTTTCATTAAAAGAAGTCCCGATTAATTTTATGTCTCTCTCTAATCTAAAATCTGGCCAAGCAAGAAACATTGGTCTTGAATTATCTTCTGAATATTTTGGATTTTCTATCATAGAACCATTCCAATGATGTTGAATCAATCTGATTTGCTCTTCACTAGTGCCATTAACTTCTGAAGCTATTAAATAAGCAAGACCATGTTGGTCTTGAAAATATTCCCTGCCATTCATTGTCACTATATGATTATTAACTGACCCCACAATAGGGAACATGACTTTTCCCGAATTTTGCCATCCTTTTCGGTCTTCTGGATATTTTAAGCCCTCAGGTTTTCCTCCGCCATGGATATATTCTTCTCCTTTATTTTGGAGACTTACAATTTGTCCATTGTAAACTAAGGCTTTTAGATTTTCGTTTTGCACATTATGAACTTTCATAATGAAGGAAGGTAAAAATGATTTTATAAAACTTTTCTTCTTTAGATTTCTTCTTAATTCTGCCCCCAGTTTGCAAAGAGAGAGGGGGGAGGGGAAAAGGGGGAATTAGAGAATAATAATCCTTATTAATTCTCAAAGAAACATCCAAGCACATTTTTAAATTAAAGGTTGGTAGATAACTTTTTAAGTTTCTTTTTATTAAAGGAATTATGTTTAAAATAAAGAACGCTGAGTTAATAAAAGAAATTTCTGGAGAAGCCAAAATCTTTCCAAAATATACGACTCAAATAATCAATCTTGCTAACCAAAATTCTCAAGGGACACGCCCAAAAGTAGTTGGGCAGTTATCAGAACTTATACAAGAATGTCCTCACAAAGAATATTCTAAATGGAAAGAATGGTATTTACAGAAACAACCTAAAGCAATAGATAACGCAACAGATAAAATCTTTCCTATGATTGAAGAATTAAAGAAAGCAATTAATCAAATTGATAAAAATATGATTAGAGAATGGGTTAAGGATTTGGTTATTGATAAAACATTTATCGGTTTAAAATTTCAAGAGGCAATTTTAAAGAGAGTCGCTAAATTAAAGAAAACAACTTATAGATTATCTAACCCTCAAGAAGAAAGCAAAGGAATAGATGGATTTATTGGAGAGGTTCCAGTTTCAATAAAACCAATAACCTACAAAACTAAGAACATGTTAAGTGAGAAAATAGAAGTGAAGTTTATTTTTTATGATAAGAAGAAAGATGGGATTAATATAGATATTTCACAATTAGAAAATTAACCAAACTCTGCTTCAAATACTCCATCTTCTCTTTTGTTAAAGGATTTTAAGAGAGGTAATTTTATTTTTAATTCCTGCCTTGTCATAACTGGAAAACCATAATTTTCATTAGTATATTTTAATTCTCCTTTCTCTTCTGTTCTCTTTTTAACAAACTCTTTATGGTTTTCTATTCGTTTATTAGTTATGTCATTAATTACTTTAGAAGTTTCAATTATTCTTTCTTCAACGCTTTCTTTAAAATTTTTATCTATCTCAAAACCAAGACTACTCCTTCCTGAAACAATCGCTCCGATTGTAGTTGTTCCTGTTCCTAAATATGGGTCTAAAACTACATCTCCCTGAATAGAAAACATGTTAATTAATCTATAAACTAATTCTAAAGGATATGCCCCGCTTCTTGCTCTTAAATCCTTATTGTTTAATCCTTGTATAACTCCATTAATATCTTTCCACTTATCAGAAAACCAAAGATTTCTTTCTTCCCAGAAAAAAGCACTTTTTCTTCTTAATTCTTTTTCATCTTCCTTTTTAAAAATTCTTTTTCCATCTTTTCTTAAAATTAAAATATGTTCGTGTTCTAAAGTTACATAAGCACCAACAGGCAACATACCAGAACCCATAAATTTATCGGGTTTATTTGTTTCCTTAACCCAAAGGATTTCTGGTAATGCGTGAAAACCTAATTTTAGACAATGATTTAATATTCTTGCGTGGCTTGTGTAAATTTGAAAAACATTTTTTAATGTTCTTGTTGCATCTCCAATATTTATACAAGCAATTCCGCCATTTTTTAGAACTCTAAAAGTTTCATCCCAAACTTTATCTAATTCTTTGTGCATTAATTCAAATGCTTTTTCTCCATCTTCTTCTTTTAATGCTTTTGTGATTTCTTGGTTTTGCTCTCCAAACATTTCATCCCACATCTGAATCATAGGATAAGGTGGAGAAGTTATCATTAAATCAACGCTTTCATTTTTTATCTGTTTCATATCTCTGGCATCGCCAAAGATTATTTTATGTTCAGTTTTCATTTTTTCTTCTCTTTATTTTCTTGTTTAGGTTTATTCCAATAAGGAGACTTACAATTAGGGCAGACAATTGGAAGTTCCTCACTCCTTGTTATCCACTTATGCTCACATCTCTCACATTGACACTCATAAACTTTGATTTCTTTCTTTGCCATAAATTCTATTATTATTCATACTTTAAATACATTACTATAGTAATATACTACCATAAAGTTAAAACTCCACAACTCCCTCCTCAAAACATCTTTAAACACCAACCCCTCCTCAAAACATGGTGATGGAATTAGGTTCAATATTTTTTGCAAGACTTTGGGACCCTCTCTCTTAAAGAACTTTTCCCTTCCCTCAAAAAATCCTCTTAAACCAATTCGCCAATCTTGTGAAGAAACTTTCCTATTCCTCTTTTTCAGAAATGTTCAAAACTTCTCTAAAATAATCCAGAACAACTCTTCTAGTGTCTTCCCAAAGTCCTTTAACTTCTTTCCTATAATCTGAAAGCTCCCAAGCAGGAATTCTTTGAAACGCAACCTTTGAAATAAAAGACGTCTCCTCTGGATACGGCTCTGAAACAAATGTATCAAAAGCCATAGGTTCTTTAGAATCATTAATAGTTGCAACTAACTTTAAAGTGCCTTTATCTTCTAAAGTACCCGATCCAGGATCATAAAGATAATTAATAAAATATTCAACTTTACTACTCACATTGCCTGGCAAATGGCTTGAGATATAACAAAGTAAATTTTCAGCATGCTCGCGCCCAATTGGTATTGGAAATTCTATTGTTGTCTTTTCTGTTATTTCATCAATTGACATAATTTTAATTGAATGTTGGGCTTTTTAAGAATTATTGCACTCGAGAATCTCCTAAAAAACTTTCCTATTCCCAACCCCTCTACTCCTTATTCCCCTTTCAATCATCTCCATTTCCATCAATTCCATTATCAGGAACTTTTACCAAATCAGTGATGGTGTCTCCTTGTTGAAGCTTAACAATTCGAACGCCCTGTGCAGCACGTCCCATCACTCGAATATTTTCCAAAGAAGTCCGCATCACAATCCCATTTGCAGTAGTGATAATCACACTTTCCTTGTCATTAACAGCCACGGTTGTCACAACCTCGCCAGTTTTATCACTAACTTTCAAATTAATAACCCCCTTCCCTGCCCTCGCTGTTTTCCGATAATCTTCAACAGCTGTCCTTTTTCCATAACCATTTTTAGTAATTGTCAAAACCGCTTCTGTAGAAAGGATTTCCATACTAACAACAAAATCATCTTTGGCTAATTTTATTCCAGTAACCCCATAACTAGAACGCCCCATTTCACGAACATCAGAACTATTAAATCTAATTGCCTGTCCTTTTCTCGTAGCTAACAAAATCTCCTGCTTATCTTTCACAATCTCAACACCAATCAAAAAATCAGAATTATCATTAGGCATATTAATTGCTTTTATTCCAGACGCCCGCGGTTTTGAAAAATGTTTCAAAGAAATTTTCTTCACTTGTCCTTTTCTCGTAGCCATAAAAAGAGAATCCTCAAAATTATTCACAGATAAAACATTAGTTATATTCTCCTCTTTCAAACTCAACAAATTAACAAGCGCTTTTCCCTTGCTGTATCTTTCTGCAGTAGGAATATCATATGCTTTCAACCAAAGCACTCTTCCACGAGTCGTAAAAAACATCAAATAATCATGCGTCGAGCAAGTTACTAATTGTTTTACAAAATCCCCTGTCGCCAAACCACTTCCAATGACACCTTTCCCTCCTCTCTTTTGCTCACGATAAGTTTGAATATCCATCCTCTTGCAATAACCTTTATCTGTAATTGTAACAACAACATCCTTTTTCTGAACCAAATCTTTTTCCTTAATCTCACGAATATTTTTCAAAACAGTCGTCCTTCGATTGTCGCCATATTTCGCCTTCAATTCATTAACTTCTTTCACAATAATTTTCAAAATCTCTTTAATATCTGCTAAAATCTTTTCAAGCTCTGAGATCCTCTTTTTCAATTCATCTGCTTCTTTTTTCAATTTATCAACTTCCAACGAAGTCAATTGCTGAAGTTTAGTTTCCAAAACCGCCTCTGCTTGTTTCCTTGTTAACTTAAACACACTAATCAAACCATCCATCGCCTCGGTCTTACCCCTTGATTTCTTAATTAAATTAATAACTTCATCAATATTCTTCAAAGCAACCAGCAACCCCTCAACAATTTCTTGTCTCTCTTTTGCCTTTTTCAAATCATATTTTGTCCGATTAGCAATAATGATCTTTCTGTATTTAACATACTGCTCAACTACATCCCTCAAACTCAAAAGTTTCGGCTGACCCTCGACAAGCGCTAAAAAATTAACATGAAAAGTGTCCTGCAACCGTGTATATTTATACAAAGAATTAATCACAAACTTAGAATTCGCGTCTTTCTTTAATTCAATAACAATCCGAATTTTCCCCTTCGACGATTCATCTCTTAAATCAGAAACATCCTTAATTTTTTTACTTTGAACCAAGCCAGCAATCTGCGTAACCAAAGTAGTCTTATTCAACATATAAGGAATTTCAGTAATCACAATTGCCTCTTTATTTTTAACAACTTCTGTAGTTACTTTCCCACGAAGAGTCATCTTCCCTTTTCCAGTTTTATACAATTCAGACATGTCTCCAGTAACAGAACCGCCAGTAGGAAAATCAGGACCAGTTACAATTTCAGCAAGTTCATCAATTGAAATATCTGAATTTTTTACATAAGCAATAATCGCATCGCAAACTTCTATTAAATTATGAGGAGGTATATTCGTCGCCATTCCAACTGCAATTCCTGTTGCACCATTCAACATCAACGTCGGCAATTTTCCAGGAAGAAGCTCTGGCTCTTTCATAGAATTATCATAATTCGGCGCAAACTTAACAGTCTCTTTTTCCAAATCTTGAATTAATTCCATTGAAATCGGTCTTAATCTCGTTTCAGTATACCTCATCGCAGCAGGGGGGTCACCGTCAATAGAATTATGAACAAAGACTCCAGATGCTAAAGCAAAATTATGAGTCTCATCAATAGTTAAATCGTAAACATCAACAAATTTATTTAAAAATTCTATTCCTACAACCTTATGATTAGAATTTAATTCGCATAAAACAAGATTTTTATCTCCTTCAAAATATTTTTTAAGCCCCAAATCCCAAGAAGTGAAACTTTTAGTCAAAAATACTTTCTTTCGTATTTCTTCATAGTTTTCTCTATTAATAATCAACCCATTATCTGCTAAATATTTTACTATATTCAAAAACTTTTTCTTCCCAGTTAAATTAGTTTCTCTCTTTTTATTTGAGGCAATTATCTTTTCATTAAATAATTCTCTATACTTCGGTGTTCTCCACATTCTCTTCATAGTAATCGAAGCAGTCTTCTTAATTTCCTCTATTCTTTCAGGATGTTCTCTTAAATATTTTTTATTGACCTCACTCAAGGTTATTTTCATTTTTTCTTGGTAATCTTTATTTTTCCAATTCTTCAAATTTCTTTTAGTCATCCTCTCAGAATATGCCCTCTTATTCTCAGTGTTAGACCAAAATTTCTTTCTACCCTCTGATAATTTTTCCCTATAACCTTCATCGTCTTTGTGTTTTTTAGAAGCCAAATCATAATGAGTTTTCCAGTGTTCCTTCCAATGCATTCTCCTCACATTATCTGGATTATTATTTAATTTATTAAAATCAATGTGATGTCTTATTCTTCCAGCAGATTTCTGATAAATGCCATTAGAAACATTCCAATCATCAGAAAGTATATGGGCAAAATTCCAAGAATTTGTTTTTGGTTGAAAAATCATCTTATAACCAATAAGTTTCGGATTACTTTCATCTCTCTCTGTAGATAATTTCATATAAACAGGCATTAATGAATCTCCTGATTTTAAATTTCGTGCTTCTCTATAATTTCCATCCTTAAGCATAAATTTATGATTCAAGGTACACTTAATTTCTTCCCCATTATCTAAAATAACTTTCATTATCTCTGCATTTTTCTTTGTTAATCTAGGATTTTTAATTTCAGCAATTTTGACAATCCCCTTCTTGTCAATAGTAAATGTAAAATTTCTCTTACCTTTTCTATGCTCTTCAATCAATCTTTCAAAATTTAACTTTCTCCCATCAGCAAGAGCAACTTTTGTATCTTTGGTAAAACAACCAAAATTTCCTTGACCAAAAACAAGAGGGTATCTTAAAGAAAAATCCTGCGCCATTCTAACCATTGCCTCATAAACAGCAGAATCTCCGTGCGGGTGATATTTACCAATAACATCTCCAACAACTCTCGCGGATTTTTTCGTCGGTGTTCCAGGTTTCAAACCCATTTGTTGCATTGCATAAAGAATCCTACGCTGAACAGGTTTCAAACCATCTTCAATAGCAGGAATCGCCCGCGAAACAATAACACTCATTGCATAATCTAAATACGCTTTCTTCATCTCACTAGAAACTTCTGCATTGAAAACGCCTTTCTCAACTTCCTTAAAATCTTTTATACTTTCTTTTGGTGTCATTTTATTTTTTTTAATTTATTTAATAAATCCTCAATATTTTTGAATTCAATTATCTCATCGGCAATTTCCCTCAAAAAAGTGTCTTTGACCTGTTTATTAATTGCCAAAATAATTTTTTTATTCTTTGCCAAACAATATCCTAATTCCATTAACAAACCTTCACTTTTTTTCTCTGAACGAACTATTGCCAAAACACATTCACCCTCGTTTATAATTTTGAACGCATGGTTTAAAATAAATTCATAATCATTTTTTTGTAATTCATCATCAAGAATTGTGCAATAAACTTCATGACCTAATTTGCCTAATATATTAACTAAAATTTTACATTCATCTTTTAATTTATCCTTGTCTTCTCCTGTAACTGCCTGACCAATAAAAATTTTCATTTTAATTCTCCCCATCCAATCAAAAAGTTTAAATATCTCATTATATTATGATTATTATTAATAGATGAAAGGGTTCTGACGAATCCCGTGCTCCTTTTGGGTGATGCGGTTAGTAGGTTAGATGAGCCCCTAATTCTATTATTCATTTATTTGCTCTCCTTTCAATATTTAATAAATTATCAATTATTAAACTTAATTTATATTCAATAGAATTTTTCTTTAATTGACTTTCTTTAACTACCGCTGTTTTTTCTCCATTAATAATTCTGATTATTTTTTTAAACGACCTATATTGGAAATCACCCACTGAAATAAAAATAATACAATTTTCATGAGTTTTAACAAAATCCAAAACTTCAGCAAAAATATCTATATTTCTTCTTATATTTGTAATTTTAATTTTTTTAAAGTAAGATCTTATATTTTCCCTTTTTATAGTATTACTAATATGTTTAAGATAAATTTTTCTATTTAATGAACCTTTATAATGCCTAAACCTTTGAATTTTAGGGAGTAATTCTTTTATTTTCTTTTTCTCAATAATATTGTATCCAATTAAATTTTCTGAAAAATCAATAAAAATATAATAATCAAATTCTTTTTTCATTTTAACTAACATCCTCCCCTTTACTATCTAAATATTTCATTAACTCGTCCTCTGTTAATTCTTTCTTCACAATATTTGTTCCTTTCCATTTACACTTTCGGCATTCCCATTCTTTTCCACCACCTTCTTCAGCGTCGCTATTACTTAATACCAAACCAACATCATCACTCCTACATTTAGGACATTCACGAATACTAAAAGTTTTTGCCCCTTGTAAACCTTTTTTTGAAAAGGTTTCGGGGGCTCGGAGAGCTACTCGCCCCTCCTGGGGGTACGCCCCTCCTCCGGACCTACTCGGTTGGGTGCCAGTTTTTACGCCTTTTACCTTCTCATATTCAGCAGGACTATCATAACCTTCTAAAATCCACGCCGGTGTTTGAACTTTTGATTTTTTAACCATTTTAATTAACTTTTAAAATTTCATTTAATTCTTCTTTAACTCTTTCAAAAATTTTTCTATGCCCTTTTGAATTAGGATGAAGCCCGTCGTGTAAATCCTCTTTGGTTAATAAGTTCAAAAAAGGAATAAACCCTATATTTTCACTTTTGCAAATTCCTTTCAATTTTTTGTCATATTCTTCTAAATCATCATTCTCCCAAAATTCATCCTCTAACCACGGTTTTGTTTTTGATTCATCTACTTCTAAAAACCCAGTAAAAATAATCTTCTCCGAATATTTCCTTGTTAAACTAATTATTTTCTTTAAATTGCTCTCAAATTCATCTATTGGGACAAATTTATTTTCTTTAGTCTTAATATACCTACAATCATTAGAACCAATTGAAAAAACAAATATATAATCATCTGGTTCTATCTTTTCTATAATCTCTAATCTTTTCTCTAATTCAAATAAAACTCCCCTTGTATCATTAGAAGAAACTCCAAAATTGTAAACATAATACTTAACTTCAGGACGCATATTCATATAAACAGTTTTCAATCTTTCAACCCAGCCTCCACTCTCTAAATCAAACGCCCCCCAAGTTATACTATCTCCAAAAACTAATATTTTAACCATTTTAATTAACTTTTAAAATTTCATTTAATTCAGGTTCCCACTCTTCTTCATCAAAATTCCAATTCACAATTTCCCCTCCACAATCATACTTCGAACACTTCAATAAAACATGGGTATATTTCCCTTCTGTTCTACAAAGTCGTGCTGTTTCATTTAAAACAAAACCTTCTGGGCAAGCCATTTTTTCATTTGCAAGACATTTGCAATTATCAACAAGCCAATCAGTATAATCTTCTTGCTCTTGAATTTTTTTATTAGTTGAATTCTCAATAAAATGAATTATCAACAGAGCAGGCAAAAAAATCAAAAGAATAATTATCGGAATCGCAATTAGAATTTTCTTCTCTACTCGTTTTTGATTCTGTTTTTCGTTTTCTTTTGTCATCTTAAACTCCAAATTTGTTTAGTTCTATTTTTAATTGCTCAATATTTTCAAATTTTATCCCATTAATTCCAAAGGATTTTGCATTATCCACTTTTTCTTGTGAATCGTCAACGAAAATAATCTCTTCTGGTTTTAAATTTAATTTATCAATAATAATTTTAAAGATATCTTTATTTAATTTATTTATTCCTAATTGAAAAGAAGCAAAACATTCATCAAAACAGCTTAAATGGTTTTGTTCTTCATGTGCTTGAAAATGAACCTCATTAGTATCTGTTAAACAAACCACCCTTATTTTATCTTTCAAATTTTTGATTAAAATAAATATCTCCTCGTTAAGATTTTTGTATTTTTTATAAAGTTCTTTGTAATAATTCACAACTTCATCAACATTAAGGTCTTTTCCTTCACAAATTTTTTCAAAGACTTCCTTCATGGTTTTTTTACCAACAGATGCATCTTCATATAATTCTTGAATATCTCTTCCATAAGTTCTAACTAATGAACTAATCCCAAATTTTTCTTTCATTTCTTCATCTATCTTTTTCCAATTAATATTAAAACAAACTCCTCCTAAATCGAATATAATTGTTTTTATCATCTTAATCTTCCTTATTATCCCAACCCCCAGCAAGTTTATTTGCAGTTCCAACCTCTTTCATTTTTTCAGCAGGCATTCTCTTCTCATATTCTTCAAGAACTTTTTGCAATTCTCCTTCTGCATCTGTTCCCATTTGGTTTGCCATTTTTAAGATTATAAATAAAGCATCTCCAATAAAATTGTCTGCTTCCTCTTTATTTTTATCAACAATCTCCTTCTGCTTTTCATCATCAACCCATTTAATTAAATTCCACAGTTCTCTAATCTCTTCATTCATATTCAAACATAAATCTTTAATATTCCAATGTTTGTCCCAACCTCGTGCTTCATCAAATTGTTTTATTTTATCTTGAAATTTTTTCATTTTAAACATCCAACTCCGCTTCCTTTGCATTTTCTTGAATAAACTCCTTCCTCGCCTGAACATCGTCACCCATTAACATCGCAAAAACCCTATCTGCTTCAACAGCATCCTCAATAAACATCTTTTTAATTTTCCTTGTCTTTGGATTCATAGTTGTATCCCAAAGTTGTTGTGCCCCCATCTCCCCTAAACCTTTAAACCGCGTAACATTACTTGTGCCTAATTTTTCCATTGTTTTTTTCAATTCCTCGTCAGTATAAACATAATAATCTTTCTTTTTTCTAACTCTATACAAGGGAGGCAATGCAACATAAACTTTGCCTTCTTTAATCAAATCAGGCATAAATCTAAAAAAGAAAGTCAAAAGCAAAGTCTTAATGTGTTCACCGTCAACATCTGCATCTGTCATAATAATAACTTTACTATAACGTAACCTTTTCAAATCAAACTGTTCACCAACACCTGTCCCAATCGCAGTAATCATATTTGTAATTTCCTCCGACGACAAAGCCCGAGCAGGATTTGATTTCTCCACATTCAAAATTTTACCTTTCAAGGGAAGAATCGCCTGAATATTTTTATCTCGCGCATTTTTTGCAGAACCCCCAGCACTCTCTCCTTCAACAATATAAATTTCAGTATCATCAGATTTTTTATTTGAACAATCATGTAATTTCCCTGGCAAACCACCAAGAGAAAAAGCATTCTTTCTCCGAACCAAGTCCTTAGCTTTCTTTGCAGCAAGCCTAGCTTTTGCAGAATCAAGTGCCTTAAAAACAATCTTCTTAGCAATCGCAGGATTCTCCTCGAAAAATTCAGCCAAGGCAGAAGTTGTCATAGAATCAACAAAACCCTTAACTTCCGAGTTCCCCAACTTAGTTTTTGTCTGACCTTCAAATTGCGGGTCACCAATCTTAATACTAATTATAGCAGTCAAACCTTCACGAACATCCTCCCCCATTAAAGAATTACCATTTTTAATATTCCCTTTTTTCTTCGCATAATCATTAATCACCCTTGTCAAAGCAGTCTTAAATCCAGATACATGCGTCCCACCCTCAACAGTATTAATCGTATTAACAAACCCAAAAATATTTTCCCTGTAACCTGTATTATATTGGACAGAAACTTCAATCATAGAACCATTCACTTCACGCTTAAAATAAATTGGCTTATGCATTACTTCCTTAGACTGATTAATCCATTTAACAAATTCTATTAATCCTCCTGTAGAAAGGAACTCTTGGGTTTTTCCTTTTTTCTCGTCAGTTAAAACAATTTTCAAACCAGCATTAAGAAAAGCTACTTCTCTAAATCGAGTCTCCAAAACTTTTGCATCAAATTCAAGTGTAGAAAAAATTTCCTCATCAGGCCAAAAAATAATCTTAGTTCCACTCTCGTCATCTTTAACTTTTCCGACAACAATTAATTTTGTTGTTGGCTTACCTCTAGAATATTCCTGACGATAAACCTTTCCCTCCTTTCTTATTTCTACAATTAATTTTTTAGATAAAGCATTAACACAAGAAACCCCAACTCCATGAAGCCCTCCTGAAATTGCATAAGATTTTTTATCAAATTTCCCCCCCGCATGAAGTTTGGTTAAAGCAACTTCAACAGCAGGGACCTTAAATTGTGAATGCATATCTACTGGAATTCCTCGCCCATCATCTTCGACAGTTACAGAACCATCTTTATTCAAAAACACATTTATTCTATTGCCACTGCCCGCCATAAATTCATCAACAGAATTGTCCACAACTTCATAAACAAGATGATGCAAACCATCCTTGCTCGTCGAGCCAATGTACATTGCAGGCCTTTTTCTAACCCCTTCTAAACCTTCCAGTACCTTAATTGATTCTGCATCATATGATTTTTTTTCAGGCATTTTGAAATTTTATCGTCGGTAAGGACAGAAATTCCTTATTCAACACAATAAATTCAATTTAGTTTAAAAACCTTGCTCCTCAAATTTAAGGATATTAAGACGAGAAAGAAAGAAATTTGAAAATAGTTTATTTTTCACTCGTCTTTTTCACTTTACTAACCCAACGAACTTTTCTTCTTTTCAATTGCATATTTTTTCTACATTTTCCAGAACAAAGATGTTTCACACGACCATCTTTTAGAACAAATGTTACACCACGATGCAAGTCATAATCTTTATTGCAAAAAGAACATTTAGGCATATTTACCAACCCCCATTAAAATTGAAACAAGATTGGGATTAAATCTAATATTTTCTAACATTTTTTTTCCTAAAGAGAATAAATATGCCCCATAATACTCTTTTTCAAATTCTTTTGGCTCAGGTAATTTTCCACAAATATCAGATACCTTCTTTCGACTCTCTTTAGTTCCCATTTTAACTATACGCTCCCTTCGATACTTTTGATTTAATTCTCCTCGCTTCAATTTCTGTTTCTCTTAACATAAGAACATCTCCAACACGCACAGGACCTTTTACATTTCGTCGCATATTTCTACCTTCATCTCTACCTTTTTGCACAGTACATTTAACTTGAGTAATCTCCCCACGAAAACCAGTTCGTCCAACAATACCATCAACAACAGCAGGCACAACAACCCCAAGAATTTTATCACTACCTTTTGAACCGCCTTGCTTTTTCTCTTGTTGTTTTGGTTGTGATTTTGCCATTTTTTATTAATAGTTTAAAGGTATTTTAGCATAATTTTCCTTTCGATAAGAACAACCCTCACAACCAATCACAGAACAACATGCTTCAAATATAATTTTATCCTTTTTTAATTCACAATCGCCTATTAAATTAAATACAAAATCCCAACCTCCAAAAACATCTTTCTCAAAGTTTCCAGGAACTTTAATAATATTGCTCAATCCTCCATCTAAACTTCTTCCAAATCCTAAATCAATTCCTCCCCCCATTTTATTTCAAAGAAGCAATTTCTGAATCTGCTCCACCAACTTCTACAACCGCAACACTTGACGCAGGAACAGAAAGACCAACAGCAATTCCTAACTTTTGTTTGCTATCTGCTTCAACACATTTAATTCCTTTCTCTTTACAAAGAATAGGCAAGTGCTGAACAATTTCCTTTGGCTCAACATCACCGGCATAAACAACCAGCTTCGCTGTCCCCCTCTCTATAGATTTAGTAACCTCGTTAGTCCCTTTTTCAATTTTACCAGTATTTCTTGCCTTTTCAATAATTGAGTAAATATCTATAGCCATTTTTTCTTCCTTATTTCACTTGGAAAAATGGGTCATGAAAATCTTCTGATTTACTTTAGCCATTTTTGTTTCTAATTTAAATAACAATAAGAAGGCATCCTCCTTAAAGTCATTGGATAATTAATTAGACAAAATTCAATTTATAAATCTTTCCTACTTTAGGTGTTGTCCGGAGTTCTAAAAAATAAAACCGAAAATTATTTATTCTCGAGAATATTAAAGTGAGGATGAGACAAATAACTCTTGCTCATCCTCAAAATAGATTAGAAGAACAACTAATTA
>Ga0180007_10001676_pt1 | contig 28648 bp, 29 predicted proteins | sample MM_PC_MetaG_FD_121122 | JGI IMG/M metagenome (GOLD analysis project Ga0180007, IMG submission 121122) | Groundwater microbial communities from the Aspo Hard Rock Laboratory (HRL) deep subsurface site, Sweden - MM_PC_MetaG | ecosystem: Environmental > Aquatic > Deep subsurface > Groundwater... | reverse complement strand
TTAATCGCTTCGTGATTATCCATAATATTCGCCAAAAAAAATTGGCCAGCATATTCTTGCCATAACCCACAAACTTGAGCACCTCCTACTTCGGCGTTTAGGTGAAGATCTTTAATTTGTTTTGGCAACAAGTTCTGTAGTTTTATGAGATTCATTTGTGGTTGTCATTCCTTCTTTTACTATAACAACTTGTGCCCCTGGTGTCACAAATCTATTATCTATAGTGGTGTAGATAACTTGAAAATCTTTTAAAAATTCAATTAACGCCTGGCTTTTATTATTATCTAGCTCCGAAAAAACATCATCCATTAAATAAACCGGGGTCTCATTAAAATGTTTTTGAATATATTCCCCTTCTGCTAATTTTAGAGCTAATATCATTAAACGAAACTCTCCCTGGGAAACAGTGTTTTTAGCATCCCAATTATCTAATAACAACCTTAGGTCGTCGCGATGCGGACCAAAATTAGTATGACCAGATTTTATATCTATTGATCTGATACTAGTTAGTTTTTCTTTATAAGATACCGGATTAATAAATTTAGGGTCGGCGGTGTAGGTAATACTAAATTCTTTATCACTATCTGTTAATTTGTAAAAAAATTGTTTAATTTTTTGATTTAATTCTCCCACCAGCTCTACCCTTGCTTTTATAATTCGACTTCCTGTTTGCGCCAACTTATCATCCCAGGCATCAATTTCTATATAATCTTCTCTGCCTAATTTGGCTAAAAATAAGAGTTGGTTCCGTTGTTTAAGGGTTTTAGTGTAATCCAGAAGATCGGCATAATAAACCTTGTTTGTACGCGAAATTAAGCTATCTAAAAATGATCGCCGTTGAGCGGGTTGTAATTTAAGTAAACTTACATCATCTGGTGAAAAAATCACCGTTAAGAGGTTTCCTAAGAGGTTTTTGCGAGAAACTTTAGCGCCATTTAATTTAAGTTGGCGATGTGCCCCATCTTCCCCCCTCTCCCATACAACACCAACGGTTATTATCCGACCATCAAAATAGACCAATTCTCCTTTAACGCTGCCGAAAAGCTCTCCTTTTTTAACTAACCACTCCTCCTGGCGAGTTTTAAAAGAATTACCAACTGACAAATAATGTAGTGCTTCTAAAATATTAGTTTTACCCTGGGCATTATCACCAATAATAAAATTGGTTAAATTAAAATTAATTTTCGCTTGATTTATATTGCGAAAATTAATTAATTCTACCCCGACAAGCTTCATTTTAGCTCCTTAGCGGCATAATAATATACAGAATCCCCGAATTACTATCTGGACGAATAACTCCTGGGTTTAATTTGCCAATCATCTCTAAATTGACCATGGCACCATCTATTCCATTAAGAGCGTCTAAGAGATATCTGGCATTAAAACTAATTTCATTATCTTCTCCAACCACCTCACAGGAAATTTGGGATTTAAAATTACCCAATTGAGACGAGGTGGCCTCTATTAAAATATGATCTTTTTGGAAGGTTAATTTAATATTATTAGCATTCTCTCTGGCAAAAAGACTGGCTGTTTTAATTGTGTTGGTTAATTCAGTGGTAGATACTTTAGTTTTGGTTTTAAAGGTTTTTGGAATAATCTGCTCATAATCAGGGTATTCCCCCTCAATAAGCCTTGAGGTTAAATCCATATCGGGAAGTAAAAACATCACCTGATTTTCTGATACTACAATTTTAACTTTTTCGTTACCACTTAAAATCCGAAGTAATTCATGGATGGTTTTAGTGGGTACAATAAAATTAGCGTTATCTGTAGTGGGAATATTAATGGTTTTTTCAGCCAACCTATAACTATCTGTGGCTATTAATTTTAATAGATTATTATTAATAATAAAATAAACTCCTGTCAGCACTGGCCGCGACTCATCGTAAGACGATGAAAATACTACCTGACTAATGGCTGTTTTAAGTATATTACCGTCAATTTCTAAAATTTCCTTTCCCACCACCTTAGGGATACTAGGAAAATCATCCGCTGACATACCATTAATATTAGCTTCGCTTTTATTAGTTTTAGCAGATAAAATTCCATTATTAGTTTCTAGAGATATTTTTTCTTCATTTAAACTATTTATAAAATTACTTAATACTTTTCCTGGTACAGTAATATTTCCTTCAGCTTCAATTTTCCCTCCTAAATAATAATTAACTCCAATCTCTAAATCAGTGGCTGATAAAATTACTTGATTATCTTCAGTTTTTATTAAAACATTATTTAATATAGGTAAGGTGTTTTTACTTACTACAATTTTATCAACCGCGTTTAAACCTTTTTTAAATTTATCTAACAGAATGGATATCCTCATATAATTACCTTTATATATTAATAATCTTAATTATTTAATTTATATTAGTTGTTAGTAGAGATGTGAATTAGGGGGGTAAAGTTAGTTATTATAGAGCACGAGTGAAATATTTTTATAAATAATTGTTGATAGTAATGGGGATAGTTTGGTGATAAATTAATGAAAATTTATTATACACACTCTAATCCACAGTATAAAGTTTTTCTTTAATAGAAGTTATTTCCATCTCTAAATCATTGTTTTCTAGGAGTAAATTTTTAATTTTATTATAATTATGAATAATAGTAGTATGATCTTTACCCCCAATTTCTCGGGCTATACTCGTATAAGGGAGATCTAATTCTTCACGTAAAAGAAAGATTAAAATTTGACGTGGTACCACCACTTCTTTATTGCGACGCTTGCTTAATAATTCATCTTTTTTTAAATTATAGTATTTAGCAACAATCCTAGTAATATCAGTGGGTCTAAGTAATCTTTTTCCGGGATTAATTAAAATCCCACCCAATAAACCCTCCGCTTCTTCTAAAGTAGGAATAGTGTTGTTAAGTTGACCAAAAGCCATAATGCGAGTGAGGGCACCCTCTAATTCCCGAATGTTGTTTTGGATTTTTTTAGCAATACACTCTAAAATTTCTTCTGGGAGCTGAGTTTTTAGATTACTTGTTTTGTGGTGTAAAACCGCTAAACGCATCTCATAATTAGGGGGAGAAATATCAGCTATCATTCCCCACTCAAACCGAGATCGTAAACGAGCTTCCAGGGAAGCAATGGCTTTTGGTGGTCGATCGGATGCTAAAATAATTTGCTTACTATTTTCATATAATGCATTAAAGGTGTGAAAAAACTCTTCTTGGGTAGCTTCCTTGCCTTCCAAAAATTGAATATCATCAATTAATAAACAATCTACGCGGCGGTATTTTTCTTTAAATTCTCGCGTAGTTTTTTTCATAATGGAATCCACTAATTCATTAGTAAACCTTTCGCTAGTAATGTAAACTACTCGTTTTTTGGGGTAATTAGTTAAAATAGCATTACCAATAGCTTGGAGTAAGTGGGTTTTCCCCAGCCCCACTCCCCCATAAACAAATAAGGGGTTATAAGTAATTCCAGGGGCTTTAGCGACGGCCTCAGCAGCAGCTTGAGCCATTCGGTTACTTTCTCCCACAACAAAATTTTCAAAGGTGTAGCGAGGGTTAAGTCGTTCAATAGTTTCGCCAGGGATCCTAGTTTTTACTGAAGTAGTAGCTGTGGGGGGTGAGAATATTTCTGTTTCTGACCCCGTTTTAATACTAATTGCCGACGATTCATTAAAAATCACTTCTTTTTTTGGTTTAATACCGATGATATATTCAATTTTTTGTAGATTGGGCAAATTGCGTAGTAGACATTTTTTTATAATTTCCTTCTCATATTTTTTTTCAAACCACTCCTTAATAAAAGTATTAGGTACACGGATGAGCACCAATTTATCACTAACATCAATAATTTCCGTATTTTTAAACCAGGTGTTGAAATTCGCTTTACTTAAAACGATCTCCGCTTCACCTAAAACGCCCTGCCATAATCGCTTATTATCCACCATAGTATTTACTCCACCCAAGGTAATTTTACTAAAGTTATCCACAAATCACAAATTCAAGCAACACTTTATTATAAACTAAATTGACGTTAACCAAAGCTTACAGTTATACTAAGTAGGTAATTTATAAAAACACCTATGAAAAGGACTTATCAACCCCATAAGCGCAAGCGACAACGTAAGCTGGGTTTTCGTGCCCGAATGGCCACAACAGGTGGCAAGAAGGTGCTGTCGCGACGACGGGCTAAAGGGCGCAAGAAATTATCTGTTTAATTTTATGGTCGGGCAACGTTCTGATAGAATTTTATATCATCCCGCTTTTACATTAAAATATTTTTCTACCAATAAAACGGTTAAATTAAAAATTGCGATAGGTAATAAATTGTCTAAAAAATCAACTGAGCGCAATCAATTTAAAAGAAGGGTGAAAGAAATCTGGCGCACACTAAATATCCCCCCCCAATTAGCGATTACTCTATATCCAAAATCAATTGCTCTCACATTAACTTTTACAGAATTAAAAACGGCGCTAAATAAACTTACCGCACTGCTACATTAAAATAAATCAAATGAAAAACTCCTTTATTCGAGAACTTCTTTTAATTTGTATCCGATTTTACCAAAATTTTTTTTCACCTAATCATAGTTGGATAAAACACCATTATCCCTGGGGGTTTTGTCGGTTTTATCCTTCTTGTTCCCAGTATGCGTATGATAGCATTAAGAGGTATGGAGTTAATCAAGGTGTTTGGCGAGCAATTAAAAGATTAAGCAAGTGTCACCCTTGGCATCCTGGCGGTTTTGATTTAGTAAAATAATAAAAACATGGTCCTAAATTACACAACAGTTTTAAATGAGAAGTCACTGGTGACCCAAATACTCTATCAGCCACTATTTAATATTTTAATGTTGTTTTATGTCTATTTTCCTGGGCACGATTTTGGTATAGCAATTATTATTCTTACCCTAATCATTCGACTTATACTTTATCCGTCATATGTAAAAACATTATTATCCCAACAAACATTAAAAAAAATTCAACCCCAGATCGATGAAATTAGAAAACTACACTCCAAAGATCAGGCCAAACAATCAGAAGAACTTATGAAGGTTTACCAAAGCAATAAAGTTAACCCTCTAAGCAGTTGTTTACCTCTTCTAATCCAATTACCAATTTTATACGCACTATATCGAGTATTTATAGCAGGATTAAATGCAGATAGTTTAAAACTTCTTTACAGTTGGTTCCCCCATATTCCTACCGAGATTAACACTATCTCTCTGGGATTTTTGCATATTAAGGCCCTGGAAATTAATTTAGCTGTACCCAATATATATTTAGCTGTTATTGCTGGGGTGGCCCAATTAATTCAAAGTTGGTTAATGATGAAATTTAACCCAATTACCTCCAAGGGTGGGGCAGCTAAGATTATCAGTACACAAATGATGTATTTATTCCCAGTAATCACAGTGTTTATAGGTATGAGTTTACCAGCAGCCCTAGCACTATATTGGGTAGCCACTACCGTCTTTACGGTTATTCAACAATTAATTGTGATGAATAAATTTAAAGAAGTGGAGAGTAACTAATTATGGATACAGAAGTACAAGATTTTTTGGAAAAAACCATCAAGAGTTTTTTAGCTGCCTGGTCATCTCAAGTGGAAGTAAAGGTTATTTTTGAGGAGGTGGTTATTTTAACTCAAATTAAAACAGATCAAGATAAAATTTTTATTCAACCCACCGCCCAACCCCTTTTAGCGTTGCAACATCTAATAAGATTAGCTTTTAAAAAACAATTTCCTGATCACCTAAAAAAATTATTAATTGATATAGGTAGTTTTAGAGATCAGCAATTAACAGAAATTAATCGAGTGGCCAAAGAAGCTATTTGGCAGGCTAAAGCCAGTGGGAATGCTGTTCATCTGTCGCCAATGTCTTCTTTTGAACGCAGATTAATTCATATGCAAATAGTAGCTGAGCCAGATTTAACATCGGAAAGTATTGGCATGGGTGAACACCGTCATGTGGTGATTAAATTAAATACTAAATAGATATGCAATGTCGGGATGGTCTAAATATTATTCGGGGGGCGTGAATCCAGATTTATATATTCGTCATCTTTATGGTCAGCGCGAATTTTTAACAGCTATAATAGCTGATCAACCCAAAAAAGTTCTTGAAGTAGGGGCGGGTACAGGGATAATGAGTGTATTTTTATCCCAAATGGGCGTTGAGGTCTTAACTATAGATAATGACCCAATAATTTTAAAACAAGCCCAAAAAATCAAAGAGATGTTTGGTGGTAAAAATGAATTAATGCAAGGAGATGCCTTTTCTCTTAATTTTCCAGACAATAGTCAGGATATTATTTTTCATCAGGGTCTCTTGGAACATTTTTCCGATAAGCAAATTCATCAATTATTAAATGAACACCTAAGGATAGCACCAGTGGTGTGGTTTAGTGTGCCCAATTGTTTCTATCCTAAATGTGATCTTGGTAATGAAAGGTTAATGTCTAAATCTGCTTGGGAAAAAATTCTCCAGCTATATAAAATAGAAATAAGTCATTATTACGCCAAAAAGATATTTCCCAAGTGGTATTTACCCCGAGTTCCCATACAATATATGGTTAAAATTAGTCGGTCATGAATAATACACAAAAAATTGCTTTAAATACAGCCGTGCAACTGGTGGGTAAAACTGTCACCGTAGCAACCTCCATATTAATTATCGCTTATCTTGCTCGATATTTAGGTGTGCAGGGATATGGAGATTATGCTACCATATTCGCCTACTTGGGGGTGTTTGGGACTGTTTTGGATTTAGGTTTATTTGTTACCGCTGTACGTGAAATTGCTAAAGAGCCATTAAAAGAAAAAATAATTTTAAGTAATATGATGGGGCTGAAATTGTCACTTAGCCTCATAGTTTTAGGCGCTGGATATGCCTTAAGTTTTTTTCTGCCTTATCCAATCATTGTTCGACAAGGCATTTTAATTGGTGCCATTTCCCAATTATTTATGTCGTTAAATCAAGTACCATTGGGATCATTCCAGGTTAACTTAACGATGTATAAAGCAACTTTTTCTGATGTGGTAGGAAGATTTCTTTTGTTGGGGGTGATCTGGTGGTTAATACAGACACATGCGGGTTTGCTGGATGTGGTATGGGGAGTAGCTATGGTGAATATGGTTGTGTTTCTAATTAATATTATTTTAATTAGCCGGAATTATTTATTAAGACCCCTATTTAACTGGATAGAATGGCGACAATTACTAATGGCTTCTTTACCCATAGGGGTTGTTATGGTGTTGGGGGTTATTTATTTTCGAATAGATATGCTAATTTTAGCGGCCATAAAAGGTAGTTTTGCGGTAGGAATTTATAGTGCCCCGTATAAAATATTAGAAGTTTTATTGGCTGTGCCCAGTATATTTATGAGTTCAGTATTACCAATTATGGCAATAGCCCTACAACAATCTACTGAAACCGCTAACCGTATTTTTCAGCGTTCTCTTAATTTCTTAAGTTTAATCGTCTTTCCTTTAATTGCGGGTACGGTAGTGATAGCTACCCCCGTGATGGTATTAATTGCCGGTTCAGATTTTCGCATATCTGGACCAATTTTACAAATTCTTATTTTTGCTATAGGTGGGTCTTTTCTAAACAGTGTAATGATTTATACAATTATGGCGGCCAACCAACAATCTCGATTAATCTGGCCATATATTACAGTCACAGTATTTAATATAGCGGCTAATTTAATTTTTATCCCGCAGTTTTCTTATTGGGGGGCAGCAGTTATTACGGTGTTCACAGAAATATTAATTTTGGGTATTAGTTGGTATATAGTACAAAAAATTCTTAAACTATCTATTAACAGAGTGGTGGTTGGTAAAACCTTATTTAGTAGTGTGGCGATGGGTGGAGTGCTGTACGTTTTTAGGGACATACCCATTTGGAGTTTAATGATTATTGGGGTTAGCGTATATATTGGTTTGGTAATTATCACTAAAGCTGTGAAGTGGCGTGAGATTATAAGGGTGATCCCCCGCTTATCTCCTAATAAATAAATGATTATAGGTATTGATGCTAGAGAGGGAATACAAAAACAACGCGCAGGCAAAGGCGAATATGTTTATCAGTTAATAGATAAACTTATTCTGCACACTGAGCATCAGTTTATATTATTTTTAGATGATAATATACCCACGGAATGGCAACGGTCCAACGTTAAGCCGGTAGTTATAAAAACCAAGGCGTTGTTGTGGCAGTTTTTAATGCTTTTTTACTTAGAAATTAAAAGACCGGTGGACGTTTATTTTTCAACCACTAGTCTAATTTTACCAGCTTTAGTTAGAAGCGTGCCTGTGGTAACGGTTGTTATGGATTTTGTAAGTTTTATTTTTCCAGACCAACATAATACTAAAGCGGTAATGTTAGAAAAAATATGGATGCGTCCAGCACTACGCTATTCTCGCAAAATTATCACCATCTCTGAACACACCAAACAAGACGCTATTAGATTATTTAAAATTAATCCACAAAAAATTACAGTCACCTATTTAGCTGCAAGTTTTGTGTCTACGCCAGAAATTTATCCATTACCCTATACTAATATTGTTTTATGTGTGGGTACGTTAGAGCCTCGCAAAAATATAGAACGTATTATTGCGGCTTTTAACATGGTTAAAACAGAGTTACCCGAAACACAATTAGTGTTGGTTGGTCGTTGGGGATGGCATAAAGATGGTATTGGTCAAGCAATTCGACAGAGCCAGTATCAAGAAGATATCCATGTTTTAGACCATGTGACTGCTAATCAAAAACAATCTATTTATAAACAAGCAGAGGTGTTGGTATTTCCATCCTTATATGAAGGATTTGGATTACCACCCTTAGAAGCCATGGCTACAGGGATACCAGTCATAGCTTCTCGAACCTCTTCTATCCCAGAAGTTGTGGGAGATGCGAGTATTTTAGTAGATCCATATAATACAAAAGAAATTGCGGAAGCTATAAAGGAAGCTTTAAAAAATAACGAGCTAAGAGCAGAACTAAAAATGAAAGGATTAGAGAGAGTTAAGTTGTTTACTTGGGAAAATACAACTAATCAAACTTTAAAAATTTTACAAACCGTTGGTAAATAATTTAATAACTACAATTAATTTAGTAATTTTAGCTATTGCCCTAGCTGGTGACCACTTATTGACCGTGTCTATTCCAGGTTTGGGGACAATACCTATTTTAGATATAGTGGTTTTTATTTTGGCCGTGCAGGGTTTATTGAGATATTATTATTCTCAACATTCCGTATTACCTTTATTTATTTGGTGGGCATACTTATTTATTGCTATAGCTGGAATATCCTTAATTGGCAGTGGGCGTTGGCTTACTCTACCAACTATTATCCAATCAAGTTTATTTTGGTGGAGATGGATAGCTTATTTTGGGTTAGTATTTTGGGTGAGCCAATTAAATACTCATTTTAAACAATGGTTAATAAACATTTTAGGTATGACCTGGGCTGTGGTAGCTGTTTTAGGTTGGGTTCAATTGTTAGTTATGCCCAATTTAGGTTTTTTGGAACGATGGGGTTGGGATCCACACCAATCTCGGATAGTTTCCACATTTTTAGATCCAAATCTATTGGGGGGTTTTCTATTACTGGGATTGGCAATGAGTTTAGGACAGTTATTAATGGCTAAATTATCCTCTCGCCAAAAAATATATTGGCAAGGGTTAGCAGCACTTTTATTTATATCAATTATTTTTACATATTCCCGTAGTTCACTAATAGGGCTAATAGTTTTAGGGTTATTTGTAAGTCGGCGGTATTGGAAAATAGTTATTTTGGGATTGGTGGCAATAATTTTAGTTTTTGCACTGTCGCCCAGATTGCAAGAGCGGTTACAAGGAGTTGTTACAATTGATGACACGGCTCGATATAGATTAGAATCTTGGGGAAAAGCGGTTAATATTATTAAACAGGAGCCGTGGTTGGGTGTGGGTTACAATACATTAAAATTTAGTCGGGATAGATATGATTATCAACCCCAGAGCCATGCTTCTTCCGGTTTTGACAGCAGTTTATTAACCATTGGGGCAACCACAGGATTACTTGGATTGGCAATTTATTTGATGTTTTTATTAGCTACCTTAAAATGGGTTCGGCAACATTTAGTTAGTGTTTTTCCGGGGGTGGCGTTAGCTTATTTAATGGGGACGGGTGTCTTATTTATTCATTCAATATTTGTTAATAGTTGGCTTTACTCTCCAATCATGGCAGTTGGATGGATTATGATAGGGTTAATATGGATTAATAATACAAGTGATGTTTAGTTTAGCAACTGGTGTATGGATCTTATTAGTGGGATATTTCGCTTGGCGCTATCCTCACTGGGTATTACAATTAGTAGCAATAGTTTTACCCAGTTATTTATTACGGCTTAAAATATTTGGCATACCGACAACCTGGTTAGAACTGACTGTTTATACGGTATTCATTATTTGGATATGGCGGGGATACCTTCGAGCACAGTGGTGGCGACCACTATCTTTATATTGGCAACCCATATTATTAATAGGGGTTGGTTTAATAGTGGGCACCGTTGTATCAACAGATCTGTTTTTGTCGTTAGGGATTATCAAGGGGTGGTTTATTGATCCTTTGTTACTATTCATACTTATTAATAATTCTGTTAATCGTAACCATCCTGAAACAGTATTTAATTATATGATTTTGGGTTTATGGTTTTCGGGGACAATTTTAGCTGTAATAGCGTTATACCAGGTAATATCGGGTAATTTTATTACTGTAGATCAACGAGCTTCGGCCTGGTTTAGTTCTGCCAATTACCTATCTTTATATTTAGTTCCTATTATAGTATTAGTGATTGGATGGTGGCGGAATATTAACACCATATATCAAAAGGCCACTCGAACCATCTATTTTCAAAAGATTATTGGGGGTGGCTTATTATTAATGATTAGTGCCCTTTATTTCACCTTTTCCTATGCGGGCTGGTTAGCGCTTTTTTTGGGCGTGTTAGTTTTTTGGTTATTAACGAACCCTATTGGAAAAATGGGTTGGTTGTGGTTAGTGGGAATAGGATTAATAATCATATCTCAATTACAAACACCCAAGTTTCAACAAATGTTAGATTTTGTTGGTAGATCATCTTCCCATGTGCGATTACAGGTTTGGCAAACCGCGCTTTTAATGATTAAAGAGCACTGGGTAACAGGTATTGGGTTGGGCTTATTTGAAAAAAGGTATTTAGAATTTGCTACAAAAATATTTTATCCTCCGATTGAGTTGCTTATGCTGCATACTCATAATATTATTTTTCAATTTTGGGTTAATACGGGATTAATTGGTGTGACAGGGTTTATTTGGTTAGTAGGTGTCTTTTTGTCTCGACTATGGCGAGTAGTTGTACTTAAACATTCATTGGCTACAATTATATTTTCTGCTATGGTGGCTCTATTGATCCATGGTTTATTTGATGGTGCTTATTGGAAGAATGATTTATCAATGCTATTTTGGATAATTATTGCCCTGGGAAGTATTTTAATCAATCAAACAAATGGAAGACAAAAATTATCGAATCGGAATTGATGCAAGGTTATTTGGTACGGCTCAAGCTTTTGGTATTGGCCAATATACTGAAGAACTAATTCGACATTTAGCGCAAAATGATTCTGATGACCAGTATTATGTATTTCTTTCCCCTAAGTCTTGGGCTAATTTTCCTATTTATGCTAGTAATCTTATTAAAATAAAAGTAAAAATCCCTCATTATTCTTGGTCGGAGCAGGTAGTTTATCCTGCAATATTAAGAAAAACTGACTTAGACCTTATTCATTACACTAATTTTAATTCTCCTATTTGGTGGCGACAGGTGCCCAGCGTAGTAACTATTCATGATCTTACATTATGGTTTTTTGCTGGTCGAACGCAGAAAAGTTGGTGGAAAAAGTGGGCCTATTCTTTAGCTATTCGCCAAGCATGTCGCAATGCTAAAAAAATTATTGCCATTACAGAATCTACAAAGAAAGATATTATCAATATTCTTCATATTAATCCCGATAAAATAGAAGTTATTTATGAGTCGGTAGCGGAGAGATACAAACCCATTACTGATCAGCAACGCATTGAAAACTTAAAACATAAGTTTAATATTAGTAAGCCATATTTGCTTTATGTGGGTCAGTGGCGACAACATAAAAACGTAGTACGCTTAATCAGAGCTTTTAATTCATTGTTACGAAGGTATCAATTAGATTATCAATTAGTATTAGCGGGTAAGATTGATTCAGAGTGCCCGGAAGTTTTAACTACCATCCAACAATTAGGATTAACCTCCAATGTGGTTTTAACTGGTTATATTCCCGATTCCGATCTACCACTCTTATATAATGGGGCCGAAGTGTTTGTATTTCCTTCTTTATATGAGGGGTTTGGGTTACCGCCACTGGAGGCCATGGCCTGTGGCACACCGGTGGTTTCTTCCCAAGCTTCTTGTATGCCAGAAGTTTTAGGAGACGCAGTGCATTATTTTGATCCTCTAAATATTGAAAGTATGGTTCAGAAGATTATGGAAGTAACAGGTAACTACTCCTTAAAACAAAATTTGCGTAAAGCTGGTTTTAAGCAAGTGAAAAAATATTCTTTTGATCTTATGGCAAAACAAACGTTAGAAGTTTATCGTAATGTACTAAAAAGTAAATAATAAATCATTTTATGCAAAGCGAGCGTTTAATCGATTATCAAATTCAAGTCAGGGTGGTTAATCAAGGTGATAAATTAGTAATACAGTTATCTAATGACCAAGAAATTATTTGGCCAATACAAGATATTAAATTATCTCCAGGGCTTTTTTATCTTACCTTGTCTCCAAAACCAACTTTACCCGATAAAGAAGAATTGGTAAAAATGATATTAAAAGAGATATTTAAAGTAAATGAATGAAAAAAGTCTATCCAGTTAAATTTAAATATCAACCAGCGCTACCGTGGTTGATATTAATATCGGGGGTGATGGGAATAGCTCTGTTTTATTTATCATGGGATTTTATATATGCTGGGCAGGTTTTCCCAGGGGTTTATTTGGGGGAGTTAGATTTATCGAAAAAAACCATAGAAGATGCCCAACAAGAAATTCAGAATTTAGTCAAAAATTTACCTAAACAAGTTTTAAGATTTCAATCAGAGGATAAGGAGATAAAATATTTTCTAAAAGATTTTGGGGTAGTTTTTTCGGCCTCCGCATTAACAAAGCAAGTGGTTAATTTTGGTCGGCAGCCAAATCAACCCCTTCTTAATTTATGGCAAAGGTTCCGAGCAGCGATCAGGGGTGTTCATATCCCAGCTCAATACCAAGAGCAATTAAATTTAGTGGATCAGGTAATCAGTAAAATACGTAATCAAGTTGACCAAGCGGGGGTAGATGGTGAGGTCATTATTGTTGGTCAATCCGCCAATATTAAATCGGCAGTAACCGGTAAAATTTTAAATAGCACTATTTTGCACCAAATATTGCAAAAACGTTGGCAGAGCTTATTATGGGATCCAATAAATCTACCCATTCAATTATCTTCCCCACTATTTAACGATCAAATAACTCAATTAACTGCAGATAAAATAAATCAATCTTTAACATTAAAATATGAACTATTAGTTCGTGATCGAAGATGGGAGATATCCCCAGCTCAACTTTGGCAATGGGTAGAGGTTAATAAATATAATAATACATTAATAGTTAAATTGCGTTTGGTTGATTTAACTAATTATATTGAAAAGATAAAACAAGAGGCAGATCAGTCAGTACAAAATGCCATCTGGGAAATGAAGAATAATCAAGTAACTAAATTTAAACCAGATAAACCGGGTATTAGTTTGCGTACACAAGATATAATTAATTATATTCAATCCACTCTCTTAACTGATCAACATGTATTAGATTTACCAGCCGATTATATTGAACCTGGAGTTAAATTAGCATTATTAAATAGTTTGGGTATTAATGAATTAGTGACTCGTGGAGAATCTAATTTTTCTGGCAGTCCTGCTAACCGCCGACATAATATTAAAGTTGGAGCTGCTAAATTCAACCAAGTATTAATTGCTCCCAATGAGACAGTTTCTTTTAATAAAATTTTAGGTGAAGTTGATGCCAGTACGGGGTATTTACCAGAGCTGGTGATTAAAGGAGATGAAACTACTCCAGAATTTGGTGGTGGTTTATGCCAAGTTTCTACCACCGCTTTCCGCGCGGCTTTAAATGGAGGGTACCCCATTATAGAAAGACGTAATCATAGTTATCGGGTGTCATACTATGAACCAGCTGGTACGGATGCTACTATTTACCCGCCATATCCTGATTTTAAATTTTTAAATGACACACAATATTATATTTTAATTTCTACTTGGATTGACGGAGATAACCTATATTATGATTTTTATAGCACCTCTACTGGTCAAAGGGTAGAATTAGAAGGCCCAAGAATTTATAATATAACCGAACCTCCCCTTCCAATTTATATTGAAACCTCACAACTCCCCGAGGGAGAAGAAAGAAAAATTGATACTGCTCACCGTGGAGCAGAAACTGTTCTATATCGACATATTTATAATGAAAAAGGTAAAGAAATTAGAAAAGATACCTTTAAGAGTTTATATATTCCTTGGCCAGCCAAATATCTTATTGGTGCCAAAGTGGCCCCTAAAGTAGAAGCTAATTTAGGTAATGTGCCACCCGATATTACCTCTACCGAGGGATCACCAATTAATTTATCACCTATACCACAAACATGATTTATTTATTTTCTGGATTAGATGAGTTTCGTATCCGTGAACGAATACATCAAATTTATGCCGACTTAGAAATTAAATACCCAAGATTTAATTATATTTATCGAGAAGGAAATAAAATAACACTAGAAGAATTGCAACAAATTTTAGCTACTCAACAACTATTAACCACACACCAATTAGTAGTAATTAACAATCTTCTAATTCACACCACTAATCAAATATCACAATGGTTAAGTGATTGGCTGGAAAGTGAGATGCCTCCTGAAATAGATTTAATTTTAATTGAGAGTGAACCGTTATCTTCTCGTAGTAAATGGGTTAAATATTTTAAAAACTGGCAGTTAGAATCTTATACCCCATTATTAGCCATAGAAGCAAGGGATTGGCTGGTTCAGCGAATTAAGAAATTTAGGGTAAAATGTTCCCCTTTGGTTATTCAGCAACTTATCACTAATTTTGGAAGTGATTTATGGCGGATAAGTAATGAATTAGATAAATTAATTTTATTTGCCGATGGTCAAATTATCACTCCGGCTGTTTTAAAAAAATTAACTAACCCTGCTTTACCAGATAATATTTGGTTAGCTATTGATGCGTTGGCTAATAAAAATATTCAATTAGCTAACAAACTTTTAAACACACAAATTATGTTGGGTGCGAGTGAAACCGAATTACTAAGCACTGTGGCATACCAATTTAGGAATATTATCACAATAAAAACCCTGATAGAAAAAGGTGTGGCGGGCACTAAAATATCCAATAAAACAGGTTTACATCCTTATGTGGTAAAAAAAAGCTTAAGTTTTGCAAATAAATTTACGTGGCAACAACTACAAAGAATCTTTTATCTTTTGCAAAAAATAGATACTGCCATAAAACAAAGTAAAACTCCCTCTCGGGTGGGGTTAGACATTTTAATTGCTCAGATGACTAACTGTTAGATTAATTTAATTTTTTTAACTAGCCGAGATTTAATCCGAGCAGCTTTATTTTTGTGGATCAAGTGAGTTTTAACTGCTTTATCTAAAGCTTTTTGAACAGCAGGGATTTGATCTGTTTGAGGAGTGCGCCGGGCTTTTTTAATTGCCTGTTTTATTGCCGACTTTAATTTCAGGTTTCTAGCCTGTTTTCTTTTGTCCGAGCGCATTTTTTTCTTAGCAGATTTAATGATTGGCATAAAAATTTGATTACTTTTGCTATTCTATGCTAAAAAGTAGCGGTAGTAAATACTTTTTTCCATTAGGTTTGACATAGAGAAGTTTATTTAATATGATAACTTCTTAAAAAGAAATAGATAATATGGAATTAACTCCTAAACAACAAGCATTAGAGCTTATTGGTAAGTCAAAAAATATTCTCCTAGTTGCGCATGAAAAGCCAGATGGAGATGCTCTAGGTAGTTTAATAGCTCTATATTTGGTATTGAATAAATTGGGAAAAAAAGTAACCACCGTAGTTACTGACTCTGTGGCTACTCAGTACCAATTTTTACCAAAATTAGACAAATTTGTAAATCAACTCAACGCCTTAAGAGATTTTATTATTAGTGTTGATTGTGTTAATGCAACAGCTGATAAATTGGCGTATAATTTTCAGGATGGTAAATTAAATATTGTTATTACTCCTAAAAATGGTAATTTTAATCCCCAGGATGTTAGTTTCGCCGAGGGTAGTTTTCAATTTGATTTGCTTATAACTTTAGATACAGCTGATTGGGACCAATTAGGTATTCTTTATGCTAATAATGTTAAATTGTTTCAAGGTGCTCCAGTGATTAATATTGATCACCACTCTACTAATGATTATTATGGCACCGTAAATCTAGTTGATCTAACTGCCACTGCTACATCAGAGATATTAGTAGGGTTGATTGAAGCATTGGGACCCTCGTTAATAGATGAAGATGTGGCTACGGCCCTATTAACTGGTATTATTAGTGATACGGGTAGTTTTCAACATAGTCACACCACTCCAAAATCATTAACTATTGCAGCTCAAATGGTTGGGTTTGGTGCGAGACAGCAAGAAATTATCAAAAATCTATTTAAAACCAAATCACTAACTACCCTTAAGTTATGGGGTAAGATTTTAACTGAAATTAAACTTGATCCAGAACACAGATTAAGTTGGGCTATAGTACCATTAAATTATTTTGAAGATACAGGAGCCACTACAGAAGAAACAGGCGGGGTAATAGATGAATTAATGACTAGTGTGCCAGGTGCAGATATTATTTTACTTTTATCAGAAAAAAAATCACGTGAAATTTCAGGTAGTTTACGGACAAAAAAGGGTGTCAACGCCGCAGAATTAGCTGCATTATTTGGTGGTGGTGGCCATCCTGGAGCTGCTGGATTTAAGTTATTAGATATAGATCCAGTAAGTGCCGAAGAGTTAGTTATTGGGAAGATAAAAGAATATCAATCTAAACAACCTCAAGTGTCCCCAGAAGAGTTAGGAGCGGTAGATGCTCCCCTTTTGGTTGAAGAGGCACCTAGACCAAATTTAATAACAGATAACCCAGAAGCACTAGTTCAACCATCTGTTGTAGAATCGGGTGTAGAAAACATGGCCGATAAGCCAGAATTAGTGTCTGAGAGCGAAGAACTTGACCAATTTTAATAAAAGTGGTATACTAAAATAAGTATGGTCATAGCTATAACTAAGAAAAAAAGGATTATTGCGAATTACCAAGCGCATAAAAAGGACACCGGTTCATCGGAGGTTCAAATTGCTTTATTAACCGAGAAGGTAAAAGAATTAACTAAGCACTTAAAAGCTCACGCTAAGGATTTTCACTCTCGGCAAGGTTTATTTAAAATTGTAGGTAATCGAAGAAGGTTGCTAAACTACCTTAAAAAAGCTCACCCTAGAAAATATTCAGCTCTTATTAAACAATTAAAAATTAGGAAGTAAGCGAAGCACAATGATTGTCATAGAGCCTAGAATTAAGTGAATTTCTATAAAATTTATTTAATTCTAAGCTTTATGTGAGATCTTTTGCCAATCCTTGTTTTTCTCGCTTCCCCTAGAAAGGATTTATGGAAAAAATAGAGACTAAAGTTGGCGATGCCGAACTTTCGTTAGAAACTGGTAAGTTGGCGCTTTTGGCGTCAGGTTCAGTTACGGTTCGTTTAGGTGATACAGTATTATTAGCTACAGCAATTGTTAGCGATAAATTAAAGGAAGGTGTTAGCTATTTCCCTCTGTTGATTGATTTTGAGGAAAAAATGTATGCTTCTGGTAAAATTTCTGGCAGCAGATTTATTAAACGTGAGGGGCGTGCATCAGAAAATGCCACTCTAACTGCCAGATTAACAGATCGTCCAATTAGACCACTATTTACTAAAGGATTTTATAACGATGTACAGGTTGTGGTCACAGTTTTATCTGCTGATTTAGTACATGACCCAGATGTATTATCAATTATTGGAGCTTCTGCGGCGCTATTATTAGCTGGCGCTCCTTTCGCTGGCCCAATAGGGGCAATAAGAGTAGGATTAATTGATGGTGAATTTGTAGTTAGTCCATCTTATGAACAAGTTGAAACCGTTAGTAAACTAGATCTAGTTTTAGCTGGTACTAAAGATAAAATATTAATGATTGAAGCTGGGGCTAAGGAAGTTGATGAGACAACATTTCTTCAAGCAATTGAATTTGCCCACAAATCATTACAACCAACTATTGAAATTCAAGAAAAACTTGTTAAACTATATCCCCCCGTTAAGCATAAAGAATATACGTTATTATCCCCTACCAAGGAGTTATTGGATGAAATGAGTCGATTTATTGGTGACCAAATGAAAGAAGCTATTTATCATAAAGATAAAAGTCAGCGCAATGAACTTTTAAGCGAATTGCGCAATAAGGTATGGGAAAAATTTATAACCGAAGAAAATCGCGAATTAGTAGTAGCTGATGCTTTAGGTTATTTAATGGAAGCAGAACTAAGAAAAAATATTCTTGAAAATGATCAACGACCAGATGGACGTAAATTAACTGAAATTCGCCCACTGGGTTGCGAAGTAAGTATTTTGCCACGTACACATGGTTCAGCTTTATTCTCGAGAGGAGAAACTCAATCTTTAACCACTGTTACTTTGGGATCTGTAGCTGATGAACAGATGATTGATACGATGGATGCTAATACTACCAAGCGGTATCTTCATCATTATAACTTTCCTCCTTATGCTACAAATGAAGTTAAACCGATGCGTGGTCCAGGGCGACGAGAAATTGGTCATGGCGCTTTGGCGGAAAAAGCTCTTATCCCTATGATTCCTTCTAAAGAAGAATTTCCCTATACGATTCGAGTAGTATCAGAGATTTTGGGGAGCAATGGGAGTAGCTCTATGGCAGCAGTTTGTGGGAGTACTTTAAGCTTAATGGATGCGGGTGTGCCATTAAAAAAACCTGTAGCGGGCATTGCTATGGGGGCAATCACGGGTGATAAAGGGCAGATTAAAATTCTAACAGATATTGCTGGTATAGAAGATTTTAATGGTGATATGGACTTTAAAATTGCAGGGACTAAAGATGGGATTACTGCTGTTCAATTAGATATGAAAATAGACGGATTAAGTATTGAAGTGTTAAAACAAGCAATGCTACAAGCAAAAACAGCACGTCAAGAAATTTTACAGGCTATTAATCAATGTATTGCAACTCCTCGAGCTGAGATGTCTTCTTACGCTCCTCGAGTGAAAATGGTTAAAATTAGTCCAGATAAAATTCGTGACGTGATTGGTTCGGGTGGGAAAATTATTAATGGTATTATTGATCGAGCTGGCGGTAAAAATATTACCGAAATTACTATCGAAGAAGACGGCACGGTTTATGTGTCATCTGTTAATCCCCAATATGCGGATCAAGCAATTGAGGAAGTTATTAATTTAACTCGCGAAGCTGAGGTGGGTAAACTTTATGATGGTCGTGTGACAAGAATAATGGATTTCGGTGCTTTTGTGGAGATTTTTCCTGGTACTGAAGGATTAGTGCACATTTCCCAGTTAGATAATACCCGTGTGAATAAAGTAACTGATATAGTAAAAGAAGGAGATAGTATCCAGGTTGTTGTTACTGAAATTGATTCTCAAGGCAGAATAAATCTATCTCGAAAAGCAGCTTTAAATAAGAGTGATAAAAAAAATAAATAAGACTTTGGGGAAAGTTTATGAAATGCAGTGAATGTTCTCGGCGCAACCATGATGATAATCGATTTTGTATATATTGTGGTAACACCCTAATTAATAGTTCTAACAATCAAGAAGTATTTACCTCGGTTAACTCGCGGGCTAAAATTATAATGCCCCCTCAAGATATTGATGAAATTATTAGCAGTCGCAGAACATCTTTTCAATCCCCCTCTTCATTATCGATCTATCCGATACTATTTATAATTTTAACGTTAACAATTAGTTTATCGGGGGTTTATTATTATTTTTTCTATATGGATGTATTTCAAATTTTAGCTATTGATTATCAGACAACTAATTTAGCGAATGAGTGAAAAATTAACTATATTACAACAGATTATCACTGATATTAAAAACCATAAGTGTTCACTCCGATCAGGTTGTTTACAGGCAGTACCAGGAGAAGGCAACCCAGACAGCGATTTAATGTTTATTGGTGAGGCTCCGGGGCGGACAGAAGATGCTCAAGGGAGGCCCTTTGTCGGATCAGCCGGACAGATTTTAAATAATTTATTGGCTACTATTGGTCGGCAAAGACAAGATATTTACATTACTAATGTTGTAAAGTGTCGTCCCCCAAATAACCGCGATCCCTTACCCGCAGAAGTGGCTGAACACAGCAATTTTTTACAGCGTGAATTAGATTTAATTAAGCCCAAATTAATAGTTCTATTGGGTCGACATGCCTTACACTGGTTTTTACCACAGGAGCAGATCTCAAAATGTCACGGTCAAGCTAAACGCCAAGGACAGTATGTTTATTTTCCGGTCTATCATCCAGCGGCAGTTTTACATAATCCTAATCTATTAAATGATTTAAAGAATGACTTTATTAAAATATCCGCTGTGTTAGCTAAAATTAATCAACCATCAGTACAGGATATAACAACTAACGAATCACAACAATCAGTAGAACAAATAACTATATTTTAATTACCATGGCTAAACAAAATAAATTAAAAAAGACAACTTCTCCCATCATAAAAGCCAATACATTACGAGTAATTCCATTAGGCGGGTTAGATGGTATAGGAATGAATATGATGGCGTTGGAATATAATAACGATATCTTGATTCTGGATTGTGGAATGATGTTCCCCAACGAAACCATGTTGGGAGTCGATTATGTAATTCCAGATATTTCTTATTTAAGAAAACATAAAAAGAAATTACGCGGGATTATTATCTCTCATGGTCATGAAGATCATATTGGAGCTATTCCACATTTAGTGCCAGAATTGGGAGTGCCCGTTTACGCCAGTATTCTAGCGGGAGCTTTAATTGAGGCGAGAATTAGTGAGTTTTCAGGAGCCAAACAGGTTAAGATTAACACCTACAAAGAAAGTGATGAATTAAAACTCGGGGTATTTCGGATTAAATTTTTCAGGGTATTACATAGCATACCAGATAGTTTTGGCATGGTTATCACTACTCCCTTGGGAAAAGTGGTTTATACGGGAGATTTTAAATTTGATTTGACTGGAGCAGATAAAATTTCGGTAGATTTTAGTAAATTAATTGGCCGAGAAGAACAACCCCTGCTTTTACTATCCGAAAGTACTAATTCGGAAGTGCCGGGATTTACTGCTTCCGAAAGTGAAATTGGTGAAAGTTTTGATCGAATTTTTGCTACCACTAAAGGCAGATTGATTATTTCTTCATTTGCTTCTCGGATTGATCGGATGCAACACGTATTGACTTCGGCACAAAAACATGGTCGGCGGGTAGCAATTTCGGGTCGGAGTATGATTAAATATTTTGAGGCAGCTTCTAGATTAGGTTATCTAAAATATCCAAAAGAACTACTAATACCATTAAAAAACATCTCTAAGATTCCTGAAGAGGGGTTGGTAGTATTAAGCACTGGTAGCCAGGGTCAACAAGGTTCTTCATTGGCACGGATGGCTTTTAAAGAACACACTCAAGTTAGGATTAAAGCTGGTGACACGGTGGTCATTTCTGCTTCTCCCATTCCTGGCAATGAGCGATCGGTATCTGCCATCATTAATAACTTATGCCGAGAAGGTGCTGAGGTAATTCATAATCGGACAATGCAAGTACACGTTACGGGTCATGCTTTTCAAGAAGAATTAAAATTAATGTTAAATTTAGTTAAACCAAAATATTTTATTCCCGTACACGGCGAATATCACATGAGAGCTACTCATAAAAAATTAGCTACTGGCGAAGGTATGTCCGAGAATAATATTTTTATGTTAGACAATGGCGAAGTAGTTGAAATTGATACTAAGGGTGCCCGCAAACTTAGTACATCTGTGCCGGCCGGTGTCATTATGGTAGATGGGTTGGGAGTAGGAGATGTGGGAGAGATAGTACTTCGGGATCGCCAAGCTATGGCTAAAGAAGGTATGTTTGTAATTATTGCTACTCTTGATAAAAGAACTGGCAAATTAATTAGTAGTCCAGACATTATTTCACGAGGATTTGTTTATATGCGAGAACAGGAAGATTTGATAAATCAAACCAGAAATCAAGTTAAAAAAATTCTCGGTGGTCGCAGTAAAGGCAAAACTGTTTCTAATGACTGGAATTATGTTAAACAAAAAATTCGTGAAGAAGTGGGTCAGTTTCTTTACCTCAAGACCAAGCGCCGACCGATGATTTTGCCGGTGGTTATTGAGGTGTAATTTTCAATAATCGCATATGGTATAATTAACCTGTTATTCAGCTGATTTTTGATGGCTAAAACTAAGAGAAAGAAAAGAAAGTACCGGTATCGTTCCTACCAGACATCCAAGTGGACAGAAGGATTGAATTTGGATTTGGAGTTGGAACCGCACATTGTCAGGGAAATCGTGGCAGTGCTTTTAATAGGATTAGGGTTATTTACGCTCTTAGCAATTGTAGGTACTGCAGGGAGTGTTGGAAATATTTTTTTTGCTGCTTTAAGGATGGGGTTGGGATTAACCAGTTTTATTTTACCAATTGTTTTAACTGGGGCAGGAGTAGCTCTTTTTTATCCCGTAAAGTATAAATTTACCACTACTAATACGGTTGGATTAATCTTGTTGGTTGTGTCTATATCAGCCATGCTGCATTTGTTTGTTGAATCGGGTAGTGGAATGATAGTAGCCCAAAATGGAACCGGAGGAGGGTATATAGGATTAGGTATAGCTCTTGCCTTGGTTCAATTAGTTGATTTTTGGGCAGCTTTATTAATTATCGTTATGGCTTTAGCTATTTCGTTCTTATTTATATTTGGTCAGCCACTTCGAGAATTATATTATCGCACTAAGATAAATATTCCCAATTTACCCCATGCTCCTAAATTAATCATTCATCAAAATAATCAAAAAACTAAGGGTAAATTTTCTAAAGAAGAAGATGATGGGTCAGAATCTATGCCATTACATAATGGGGAGTCGGAAACAAATAAAGACTTTATTAGAAAAAAAATTATCGAGTCGGATGCTGATTTTATTCCTCAGTTTATTCCTAGTGGAGATTTTAAGTTACCTCCTACCGATCTTTTAAGTGATGTGGTAACTAAGGTAGACAGTGGAAATATTCGTCAGAATGTTAGTATCATTCAGGAGACGCTAGATGATTTTGGAATTCAGGTAGAGATGTCTGAAGTCAATGTTGGGCCAACGGTTACTCAATACACACTTAAGCCAGCAGCTGGGGTTAAATTATCAAAGATTAGTAATTTAGCCAATGATCTGTCTTTGGCATTAGCAGCTCATCCTTTGAGAATAGAGGCCCCTATTCCGGGTAGGTCTTTAGTGGGTATTGAAGTGCCGAATAAGAAATCTTCCTTAGTACGGTTGAGAGAGATAATTGAATCAGATGTATTTAAAGCAATTCGTTCTAATTTACGGATGCCTTTAGGTAGGGATGTGGCTGGTGCGCCAGTAGCTACAGATTTAATTAGAATGCCACACCTTTTAATTGCTGGAGCTACTGGCATGGGCAAGAGTGTGTTTTTAAATTCTTTATTAATTAGCTTAATTTATCAAAATTCTCCCGCTGATTTAAGATTGGTTTTAGTCGATCCTAAACGAGTTGAATTTACAGCTTATAATGATGTACCGCACTTATTAGCGCCAGTTATTGTTGATCCTTACAAAACGATCAGTTCCTTAAAATGGTTAGTTTTAGAAATGGAGCGTCGGTATAAAATATTTTCTGATCATAAGGTTAGATTTATTGAAGCATTTAATAGAGAAAATAGAGATTCTCGAATGCCATATATAGTCCTGGTTATTGATGAGTTAGCTGATTTAATGGCAGTCTCTGCTCGTGAAGTAGAGGCTTATATTTGTCGTTTAGCTCAAATGTCTCGGGCTGTTGGTATCCATTTAGTTTTGGCTACCCAACGTCCATCAGTGGATGTAATTACTGGTCTTATTAAAGCCAACTTTCCTTCACGGATGGCGTTTGCGGTAACTTCCGGCATAGATTCTCGTACCATTTTAGATGCTGTGGGGGCAGATAAATTATTAGGTAATGGGGATATGCTTTTTCAACCATCAGATGCTAGTAAGCCTCGGCGTATTCAAGGTGTGTACATTAGTGATAAGGAGATCAAGCTCGTAACTGATTTTGTAAAACAACAAGATAATCCCATTTATATTGATGAATTAATTGCTGAGACAAAAGAATCTAAGCAAGCAGAAATTGAATTGGCTGGGGATTCTCTCTTACAAGAAGCTACCGAATTAGTAGTGCGAACAGGTAAAGCATCTGCTTCATATTTGCAAAGAAGATTTCGCATTGGTTATGCTCGGGCAGCTCGCTTACTAGATCTCTTAGAAGCTAAGGGAGTTGTAGGGCCAGGTGAAGGGGCTAAAGCAAGAGATATTTTAATGTCGCGTACTGAATTAGAACAAGTTGCAACAACCACACAACAAGCTGACACCGGTGAATATCAAGAAGGTGAAGATTTTTAATTTTAAATAAACGTTTAATGGCAAGTGAATTTTCTTTTGATGTAGTTTCAGAAATTGATCAACAAGAACTCTTTAATGCTTTAGATCAAGCCAGAAGAGAAATATTAGGTCGGTTTGATTTTAAAGATTCTCATATTGAAATTAAACAAGATAAAGATCAATTAACCATTTTAGCTCCTAACGAATTTAAAATTACAGCTGTTATAGAGATTATTAAAACTAAATTAATTCGTCGGAATTTAGACGTCCGGATTTTAGGCGAGTTAAAAATAGAACCAGCTACTGGAGGGACTAGTCGCGCTATAATTCCTTGGATAGCAGGCATTTCCCAGGAAACCGCAAAAATAATTAATAAATTAATTCGAGATAATTTTCCTAAAGTTAAATCTAGTGTCCAAGGAGATGCTATTCGAGTGATTTCTAAGAGTAAAGATGAACTTCAGGCGATAATGAATTTATTAAACACATCTTCCACTTTAACTCTTCCTCTGCAATTTACTAATTATCGTTAAGTATAGTTATTTAAGTTAAAATATTAATATGAGTTCAACTAAAACAGTGCCAAAAACATCAAATCAGTTAATTGACACCTTAGACCAGATTGAAAAGAAATATGGTAAAGGTGCGGTTATGCGCTTAGGTGATGCTCAACATGTTGATGTGGAAACAATCCCTACAGGCTCGTTAACGCTAGATTTGGCCATTGGGGTGGGTGGTATACCTAAAGGCAGAGTAATTGAGATATTTGGTCCTGAATCTTCAGGTAAGACCACGTTGGCTTTACATATGATCGCTCAAGCTCAGAAATTGGGTGAGACAGCAGCCTTTGTTGATGCGGAACATGCCTTAGATCCTGAATATGCCAAACGCATCGGAGTAGATACAAAAAATTTATTAATTTCACAGCCAGATACAGGTGAACAAGCGTTAGATATTGTAGAGGCTTTAGTTAAATCTAATTCGATTGGCGTTATTGTAATAGATTCAGTGGCAGCTTTAGTCCCTCGGGCAGAAATAGAAGGTGATATGGGAGATTCCCACATGGGTTTACAAGCAAGATTAATGAGCCAAGCGTTACGCAAAATCACAGCTTATGTTGGTAAATCTCGGACCTCAGTTATCTTTATTAATCAATTACGAATGAAAATAGGGATTATGTTTGGTAATCCAGAAACTACTACAGGGGGCAATGCATTAAAGTATTATTCTTCCGTGCGATTAGATATTCGGCGCATAGAATCAATCAAGGTTGGTGAACAAATTATCGGCAATAGGGTGCGCGTTAAGGTGGTAAAAAATAAAATTGCTCCCCCATTCCGTCAAGCCGAGTTTGATTTACTATTTAACCAAGGCATTTCTAAAGAGGGCGAACTTATTGATATAGGTTTAAGTCGCGGGATGGTGATTAAATCCGGTTCTTGGTATGAATTTGAAGGTGCTAAAATCGGTCAGGGTAAAGAAGCAGCCAAGGAATTTTTAAGAACAGACACTAAAGCAGCCGAAAAATTAACTCGGATGATTCGCACCACCGCTACTTAAATTTACTTAAACAATATTCACTGGGGTGCCGTTGGGCGTCCAATAGTAAAGAATACGTGAGCTATCAATACCTAATCGCATGCAACCGTGGGACATTGGTGTACCCAGGTGTTCATAATCTTCATAAAGTTTTCCCTCTGTATAAAGACGACCATCTATAATTTCCCCCTCTGTGCGATTGCCTGGTTTTACTCTCCAGTAAGGCAACCGATGTAAACCATAACCTACAAAACCATAAGTATCACTTTTTAAAGCCATCCAATAATCCATCCATAAACGATACGGGCTGGAATAAGCAGTATCAATATGATTCATAATAGTATAATTTCCTTTGGGTGTTCTATAACCAGGACGACCACTAGAGATGGGTACGTTTAATACAACAATACCATTCTCCATAGCCCATATTCTTTGTTCGGATAACCAAATTTTAATTTGTTTACCAGTAGTTTGTTGATAATTAAGTTGATCACCAACTTGCATCAACCATTTAATAGGATTGCCAATTATAGCTATGGATCCTAAATAAGGTTGAAAAATTTCTTGATAAAGTGCGGGTAGATTCGGAGATTTAATAGGAATATAGAACGTTATAGTATTACCTGGATTGATAAGGGCCTGGTTATTTGATAATAGGGCAGATAGCTTAGTTTGATCTATCCAAGTATCAGTGGCAAATTGGTTGGGTCGATTATTTGTGCCATCAGTATAGATACTATTTAAAAATAACTGATCGGTTGACCAGGCTTCGCTGCCAGTATTGCGCAGATTTATTACCAGTAATCCGCTTTGATTTGGTTGTAAAATAGGGTCTTGACTTTGGACAATTATATCGTACTGATATGGTAAAAGTGGAGTTTGAGCATGGGATGTTTTAACATAAAAAATAAAACCTCCAGCCAATAAACCTATAACTAAGAAGGTTATACCCACAATAGAAAGAATTTTTGTATTTATTTTGATCATTTTTTATGTTTTTGTTTATTTTATTATTATATCAAAAAAATAGCTTCTAGTCAATAAAATTCTTGACTTATAGGAGTAAATGTGATAGCTTATAATAATAGTAAATTGAACCTTGATGAAAATAAAGAGAGGTGAAAAGTGTTCATTAATGGTCTTTCTTCTGTCACATGTGACAGAATAGGTGATTGCGGGAGGGCCGATCAGGGTCATTGCCCCCTAATGAACGGCCAATCTTCCAGTGCCTGTAATAGCTTTATTTCTACGCTTCCTTTTATACCTTCCACATCCCTTAAGCCGTCTTCCAAAACTGGACAGGAGGAAGAAAGGATCTGTTCCCTTTCTCTGCTCTCACCATCGCCCCAATTTTTACCTAGGATGAAAAAAACCCTTTTGATGGGTTATTGGGATAAAGACGATGGTTTAGCTCGAAACGAGGGTTCAGTGAGTGTAGAAGGACTTACGCCACTGGAGCTGATTCAAGACGGGCTAGGTAAACTTGGCCACGAGTGGGAGAAAACCTTTCTTGACGAAGAAACAGATAAGGTTTTCTGGTTGCTTGTTCCTATTTCTCGATTTGATGGGGGGAATATACTCGTAGGTAGCAGAAAGGGCAAAGATCCTAAACCTGCTTACGAGAGAGCAGGTTTGGATGTAGATGCTCACACCCACAAACATTTTTTTGTTCTTTTGGTATAAAAACTACCCTTTGGGGCGGGGTAGTTTTTTAATTGGTATTTAGAACAATAATGACAAAGTGGTGGGTAGATCAGTAAATCTAATTATTACAAGACTTACTAAAAATATTAATAATAAAAGCACTAACAACCAAAATAACCAATGCAGACCATCTTCTATTTCGTCGGGTAATATAATAATACAACGACTCTTTTTAGGAGCCATAGATTTTAATTTGGTAATACTTTTAGATTTTTTTATGGTTGTGTTTGCCATTTAGATTTTTTATGTGGTAATATCATTATAACAAACTCACCTTTTGGTTTTTTATTTATAAAATATTCTAGCATTGTTTCTATATCCCCTGTCTTAACTTCTTCAAACTTTTTAGTTAATTCTCGGAATATTATTAATTGCCTGTGACCTAAAAATTTTTTAATATCATTTAAAGTTCGAACAACTCGCATTGGTGATTCATAAATCATGATTGGTAATTTCCAATCAATAATTTTTTTAAAGAGAGTTTCTCGACCCTTCTTTTTAGGGAGAAAACCTAAGAAAATAAACTGATCAGTTCTAGCCCCTGAAATGCTTAAAGCGGCGGTAAGAGCTGATGGGCCAGGAACAGTGA
>Ga0180007_10001675_pt1 | contig 28650 bp, 21 predicted proteins | sample MM_PC_MetaG_FD_121122 | JGI IMG/M metagenome (GOLD analysis project Ga0180007, IMG submission 121122) | Groundwater microbial communities from the Aspo Hard Rock Laboratory (HRL) deep subsurface site, Sweden - MM_PC_MetaG | ecosystem: Environmental > Aquatic > Deep subsurface > Groundwater... | reverse complement strand
TGAGCTTTTCTGGATACATGTATGGCCCATAATTATTGGTACACCGCGTAATCATTACGGGAAGATCGTACGTTCTACGTGCAGCAATAACCTGTAAATCACCTCCTGTTTTTGAAGCAGAGTAGGGGCTTGATGGTTCAAGTGACGACTCCTCTGTTGCAAATCCCCCGTCATCAAAATCGCCATACACCTCGTCCGTGCTAATTTGAATGTACCGCTTAACACCATGTTTCTTTACTGCTTCAAGCAAAACAAACGTGCCATACACATCCGTTTGAATAAATGCACCGGGATCTTCAATGGACCTGTCAACATGTGACTCCGCAGCAAAATTTATAATTGCGTCTATAGCATGATCAGAGAAAATAGTATCTACAATAGCACTATCACAAATATCCCCCTTATAAAAATGATAGCGAGCATCCTCCTCAATATCCCTGAGATTCTCTGGATTCCCTGCATACGTCATCTTATCTAGATTAACTACTTCGTACTCAGGATACTTTTTTAGAACATACCTGACAAAGTTACTCCCAATGAATCCCAAACCTCCTGTGACAAGTATTTTCATACTACCTACTTAAATTAATTTTTACTAACAACCTTCGAGTATAACCTTAGAAAGACTGATACTACAACGCATCTTTAATCTTCCCTGCCACCTCATCTGCCTCCCCTTCTGCATAACTGCGCTGCGACCAAAGCTTCAGCCCATCGCCTTCTGTGCGTGGCATAACATGAAAATGAACATGAGGGACAATCTGCCCTGCGACAGAACCATTATTCATTCCCAAGTTAAACCCGTTAAGCTCCAAACCATCAACGAGCGCACGAGATACTTTTTGGACTACAATAAGATATTTCTGGAGGATTTCTTCGGGAACGTTGGTAAGAAGCGGGTAGTGTTCTTTTGGAATAACTAGGATATGTCCGGGATGCACTGGTGCAATGTCTAGGAATGCAAGAAACGCATCGTCTTCGTATATCTTTGATGACAGCACATCACCGTTTACAATTTTGCAAAAGATACAGTCTTCCATGTTTTCCCTTACGCCTCCTTTTCATCTACCTGGGCAACCTCTGCTTCCTTAGCTCCAAAGTCCTGTTTCCAGTCATAGTCAATTTTTGGATCATTGTAGGGGATTCGTTCTTCGTCGGGATTTTCTGGATTGTAGGCTTCTGTTGTGTGATAAAAAAGAAGAACCGGTTCTTCGCTCAGTGCTTTATATCCGTGAGCAACCCCAACGGGAATCAAAACAAGCTTATAGTCCCCTTCTCCTGCAAAAATTTCCTGCGTTTCTCCAAATGTCGGTGACTCTTCACGCATGTCATGAAGTACGATCACTGCTTTACCGCTGCCAATGAACCACAAATCATCTTGCTTTTTATGCCAATGGAATGCTTTTATAGTGTCCTTGTATGCAACAGTAAACGTTGTTTGTCCATACTTCTTGAGTAGGTCCTCGTCTGACCTCAAGACCTCCATGAGAAACCCTTTCTTTTGATTCTCTTCTTCTGGAGTATCAGGAATATCCTCCCAGACCTTCATTTGTTTTATTTTAACACCATCAATCATTGCTTTGATTGTTACTTTATAGACTGTTTTATTTAAGCATATTTTAGCTTAAAAGTAAATAGGCGCTATCAACAGCTTACTAATACACACAAACAAAAACAGCCCCATTGGAGCTGTTTTATACTATTTGCTTTTACTTTTTTTATCTTACCAAAGGAACTTCTCGCTCGTAAGCTACGTCTTCACGGACATCCTCAAGTAAGTCTTCATAAATCGACTCAATAGTTTCAGTAATCCTGTCCCAATCATACGTAATTGAGACATACTTTTGACCGGCCTTTGCAAGCTCGGAAACCTCGTTTGGATGATCCAAGACAAGCTTCATCTTCTTTGCAAGATCTAAGGGCTCTTTATTTTTAAAGACATAGATGTAGCCACCAGAAGCCTCAATATTTTCAGGAATATTACTGACAATTGATGGAATACCGTATTTGAGTGCTTCAAGTACAGTGATAGGAAGACCTTCTGCCTCAGATGGATGCACGTACAAACGTGCATTCTTAAAGAGTTGTGCAAGCGCCTCACCGGTCTGAAGACCAGCAAAAACGATACGATTATCACCTTGAGCACGCTCTTTAAGTAGTGAGACATATTCGTCAGTATAACTGGTATCACCAACAATCACCAATTTGAGTTCAGGATCGTTTAGCTCTTTAAACGCATCAATCAAATAATGCAAACCTTTATGCTTCACGAGTCTTGATACGGCAAGAATATACTTACCTTTCTTAATATTAAAGAGAGGAAGCATTGACGCCTTGTCAGTATCAGTAATTGCACATCCATTGGGGACATATGCTGCTTCACTTCCATACTTTTCACTGCAGTACTGACGTAGAATCTTAGAGACAGCTATAGTTTTATGTGGGAACTTATTAATAGCATACTCACCAAAAGAAAGAAATGCCCTCGCAATCATGCCCCATTTCTGATGAAACTGATCACGACAATGAAATGTTGCAACAACTTTGGTTCGTCTTTTAAGAAGTCTTGGAATAAAAGAAACAAGTGATGGACCAACACCGTGGAAGTGAACAATATCATAATCTTGTCTAAGCACATCAAGTGCTGCAAGTAATGAATGGGAAATAGCATCAAAGTTTTTTGTCGCAATTGACGGAAGATATTTGAGTGTTACTCCTTGAAATGTAGTATTATCAGTATTAGTATAGCTCTTTCTGGAATACGCAAAAACATCATGTCCGTTGTTTGCAAGTCTAACTGCAAGCTCATGAACATGCTTTTCTACTCCTCCCTGCTTGGCAGGAAGTCCTTTTTGTCCGATGAATGCTATCTTCATAAAATCGGTTAGAAGTAACGTTATGTGTTATCGTTTTGGTTGAATTTGATAACGTTTCACACTAGCATACGAAAGAAAATTTGTCAAGGGTTTTGGAAGGAGAGTATACACAATACACCGAAAATCTCTATTTCTAGCCCAAATCTCTTGACAACATCAAAAATAAATGCTATAGTATTTACTACAAGTTGATAGTATGAAGATATGAAGAGAAGAACCTCTTTTCTAAAAAGAGCAAACAAAACACCACGGTTTCTATTTTCTCAAGTGGTAAGATTTTCTAAGGTAATCGCATTAATTGCGATTCTTGTTGTAATATCAACTATTATTGAGTCCGTCGGACAGAGTTTTAGTCCCAAAATGACTGTAGATGCCTTAAACGCAACAAGTAGCATCAACCCCAATCTCTATGGATACAGCGTCAGTTCAGAATTTGTACATAACGCTGATTTAAGTAGCACACTAAGAGACTATCCCGCTGAATCAATACGCCTTGCAGCGCCATACGACCCCGGTAAGCGTTTTATAGCAAAAGTAGACAATGGTGTATGGAATGTACTCGCAAGTGACAATGTCCCATATGAATATAATAAAAACTACAGCGTTGAAATTGTCGTGCATGGTAATAATTACCGATTATACATTGATGGACAGCAAATCTTTGATATAACCGACAGCGCATTTTCAGAGGGGGAAGTCGGATTATATTCAAGTTTTAATCAAGAAGTGTATTTTGATAACGTTCAAATCCTAGACGAATACGAAAATCCCCTCTTTGAGGACAATTTTGATGCCGGCATTTCGCCTGCATGGAATAATGATGGATTCCCCTCATGGTTTGACAATGGAACCTGGGAACACAAAGATGGTGCGTATCATCATGTAGGCCAGCAAAGCCTCTCACTTAAGAAAGTTGGCGAGCAGGGCTGGAAAAACTATAGTGTCAAAGCAACCATCCGTGGTGCCGCTGCACATGCATATGAAAGAGGCTTTATGGGTATTGCTTTTAGGCACAAAGATCCGCTTTCAGGGTATAGGTTTATGTGGCAAAGCGCATATCCACACCCCTTCTCATCCAATAATCCATGGGAAGTAATGGATTTTGAGGGCCAGCTACAAACAGCAAAGGATGCTAGTCTCAAACCACAGGTAACCGTTAATCTCCGGGGAACACCGGAAGATGCGGCACAGTTGGTCTATGATTTAAATAAGAACAAAAAGCTCAACATAGAATATTTTGAGCTTGGAAACGAAATATGGGCATATGGCGACAATCACATGCCCGGAGCCACGTACGGCGAACAGATCAAAGAATATGCCAAAGCCATGAAAGCAGTCGATCCCACAATAAAAGTTGGTGCGTCGCTCCTTGTTGGCTTTTCTGATTGGGATAGAGATGTGTTACAAACCGCGGCACACGATCTTGACTTTATCGTTCTACACTACTACATGCCCACAGAAGGCGGTACGCACGTATCTAACCAACAACTCCTTGCAAGCCCCTACTCTTGGGGAAATGCTTTTAAGTCATCGTACAACAATGGATCAAAAGGACAGGTTGAGCAAACGAGAGATTTGTTAAGACACTATGCGCCCAGCAAAGCAGGATCAATAGAAGTGTTACTCACAGAATTCAACACGCACGACTCAGACAAAGGAAAGAGTCTTGCATTTGGTATTGCAACGTCAGAACTTTTAGCAGAAGCTGCCAAAAACGATGTCGAGCGTGCTCAGTTTCATGCACTCGGTAGTAGCGATTCACATTGGCACGCATTTACAGATAATTTAAACGCACGGCCATCTGCACTTGCATTATCTCTCTTCTCTGAACACTTTGGTGATATTATGCTTCCGGTTAACTTGTTTGACGTACCTGTTTACTCGGTGGATGAACTTGACTCTCTTCCTGGGCTTTCAGATGCCCCTTACTTTACTTCTTACGCATCACGCGACGCCAGTGACAAGAAACTGTACATTGCAGGTATCAACAAGCATGAGCTTGCATCAATGCAGACCTCAATTAAAATCAAGAATGCGGCACCTGGGTCTTCAGCAAAAGTATATACTTTAGATGGATATGCTCTTGGGGCAAACAATGAAAACTATATCGATGTTACCATCAAGCAAAGTTCAATCAGTAATGTCGGGCCACTATTTTCTTACTCGTTTCCCCCTCATTCAGTAACGATACTTGAACTTGATATTACTCTAACCCCTGAAGAAACACCCGATACAGAACCCATACCCACACTAGCTGAACCGAATCCAACAACGCCTTCAGTTCCACAAAATGAACCACAAAATGAACCACAAAATGAAGAACCCTCAAATGAGCAATCTCAATCACTATTTGCACCAAAAACAACCGATATTACTGAAGATCCGCCAAGGAAAGCTAAAGACAGAGAAACAAAAATAGTCACTTCAGCGCTTTCCGGAGGCAATCCGCATGTTAAAACCTTTGATAAATCTGGTGTTCCTACTAACCTAAGTTTCTTGGCATATAATAAAAACTTTAGAGGAGGCGTCTCGGTTGCCTATGCGGACGTAAACGGAGATGGTCACAAAGACATTATAACTGGCGCAGGTCCGGGAGGTGGGCCGCATGTTCGTGTTTTTGATCATGAAGGAAAAGAAATAATGAACTTCTTCCCCTTTCATCCAAACTTTAGAGGGGGCGTTGACGTTGCCGGTGGTGATGTAGATGGTGATGGAAAAGCAGAAATTATTGTCTCACAAAAATCAGACGGAGAAGCATGGGTAAAAGTGTATAAAGCAGACACAAATAAAACGGTACTAGCAAACTTCAACGTTTTTGGAAAAGTGCAATGTGGTGCAGATGTTGCCGCTGGCGATATTGATAACGATGGACAAGATGAGATTATTGTAGGTGCAGGAAAAGGCGGCGGACCATTAATTAGAGTATACGAAGGAAATGGGATCAGGCGCCCCATGCAATTCTTTGCCTTTCATCCATTATATAGAGACGGTATCTCCGTTGCTGCAGGCGACGCTGATGGTGACGGCAAGGATGAGATTGTCGCCGCACAATCCGGTCACGCGCATGCGTGGGTAAAAGTGTATAGATATAACAACCAAAAAACAGTTGTGGGTGAATGGAAAGCATATGGTAACTTCCCCGTCGGGGCACACGTTACTACTGCTGATCTTGATAATAATGGCATTGACGAAGTCATTACCGGTGCTGGGAATGGCGGTACCCCACAAGTTCGTGCATTTGAAGCAAACGGTAAAGCAATTGCGGTCAACTTCTATGCATTTGCTAAAGAACATCGTGGTGGCATTGATGTTGCGGGAGATAGATAAGACTTTTTTATGTTCGAGGAGATAGGTAATACTGCCCGCTCCCCTTTTTTATGTCATCTCGGAATTCACTTTCTTAAGTGGATATCCGGGATCTCGTTTCTAATGCTGCACTCAACGAGATCCCGGATCAGTTTTCGGAAAAACTGTCCGGGATGACATATAAAATACAAACAAAAAAAATACGATCATTCGATCGTATTTTTAAACTTAGCCAAAATATAGCCCTATTTCCTAGAATCCTTCTCTCTATCCCTCATCTTCAACCGATCTACCTCCTCGTACAACTTGGTAATATCTTCTTCATGTGTCGCAAATTGATCGTGAATAGCCTGAGCAACATTATCTAGCAAAATCTTTGCCTCCCAAGCAAAGGGAACTTCGTTCTTTTCAAAATAGCGAGCAAGTACCTCGTGAACTTCAGCTCTTACTACATCAAAAGACTTCCCCTCCTCCTCTTCGTTCTCCAAGAACTCGTTTATCTCATCCTCATCATAATCATCGTATTCATAACTGTCATCCGATTCATCTTCGTACTCATTTTTCATGTCAATGTCCTTTGACATATGTATATTACTTTTTTGCTTTCTTTTTTTCAACTATCGTTGCTTTTTCTTTTTTTAAAAAGTAGACCATAAACGGTTGTAGCTTCATCTTCTCCACCAAAGAAACAATGGGAAGTACTATAAAGCCAAACTTCTGTACAACCTTCATAATTGAATGGTACTGATACGCCTCCTTAAACGACTCAGTAAGCTGTTCTTTTAGTAACGGAACAGGTTTAAAACCAGCCTTGTGAGCAAGTCTCTCAAAGTAGGACGGTCGTATGTAGTTCATTGTAGCATACTCATCAAATATTTCACCCTGTGCATAATTAAATCCAACCTTCTTAACCTTCCACAAGTACGCAAGACGCTTTGCTAAAAACGCAGGTAAGAGTGGCACAAGCGGCGCCTTTTCAAAATGAACGTCGTAAAGAGACCATTTGCTGGGGCCAAATACTAAAAATGCTTCATCAGCAACACGCGCTGTTTCATGAATGACTGGATCAACGTTTACAATGTGTTCAAGTGTATATGCAGAAAATACTAAATCGATTGAACTATCTCTAAAGGGAAGTTTACGCGCGTCTGCTGTAAGCACTTCTGTTTCCGGATCACGAATCCACGCAATCTCTGCCCATTTAGGCTCATAGTCTAGGCCAAATGACACTGCAGGTTTAAAAAACTTCTTAACGCTCGAGGTAAACCCACCTTGACCAATACCGAGCTCTAGAGTGTATACAGGTTTTTTTGACAGATATTCCTCAAAAACCGGAATATATTTATCTTTCTCAGGATATTTAGACCGATACTCAAGATCGTCCTCCATATTCTTTTTTGCTCGAGGTTTTTTTGCTCTGCTAAAAGGTAAAAGTGCTTTAACTCTTCTATACAGTTCCTTTTCCTGCTCTGCCCTTGTATAAAACGATTCATGCTTCTGAACAACGCCTTTCCCCAGTGACTCGCAATGATCGCTGCTATGCTTTTTAGCATGATCTAGTCTAAAGTTTGGAAGAAAGTTTTCTATACAAAAAACATAGCCACATTTTTTGCAGGTAAGCGTTGCTGTTTTAACCTGCTCTTCATGGCATTTCTTACATCCGAGTGCATATGCATCGTCCTGGCTATTTACCATCCGACGATTACGGCTACAATACTGCTTGCATTGATATGTTTCTGCCGCGACATCTAAGAGATTATTGAATATCACCTCATCTCTATCATGTGAAAGAAACAGTGGAAACGTCTTACACGCCGGACACGCATAAAAATCAAGCGCACGTTTTCTCATGAATTATTTATTTTTTTTAAGAACAGTGTTGTATGTAGTTATAAGTCTTTCAATATGTAATTTTGGATCATAGAGTGTTTCTGCATCACGTCTTGCCTCTTTGCCCATTTCTGAAATCTTATCCTTTTTATTCCACAAAGAATCAATCTTTTCTGCAAGGTCAGTTGCATTCTGTGCCTCAAAAAGGAGACCATTTCTATCAACATCAATAAGCTCAGTAGGCGCTCCCCTCTTTGGCCCAATAACCGGCTTTCCAAACGCAAACCCCTCTGTTACTACCAGTCCAAAGTTTTCTGGAAACACTGATGGCACAATGACAAACTGAGCATCCCGCGCAATTCGTGTTAAGTCCTCGTCAGGAACAAAGCCTAAAAACACCACGTTATCAATCTTCTTGTCTTTCGCAATTTGTTTAAGCTCTTCATGCTCGGGACCGGTTCCACAGATAATACACTTTACGTGAGGCAGCTTCTCCATTGCCGCAACTAAATACCTGACACCCTTTTCTTTTGAATGGCGTCCCCAGTAGATAATATAGGGGTTCTGTGAATCATACATAAACGAGTATGGACGCTCGTCATGTTTAACGTAAAGCGGAATAGTAACGATTTTCTTTTCTGGATACCCCCACTCAATAAGAAGTTCTTTGACAAAATTGCTGGGAGCTATATAGGTATCAACAAACCGTTCATAGTATCCCACCAGCTTGTGAAACGACATCTCAAGCGCCGTAAGCGTACTTGCCATATATGATTCCTTGATACACTTATTCTGGATCGCCTTGTAATATTTATGCCGTTTACAGTCTTGACAATATCTGAGTTTAGGATGATTGGTACAGAGTAAAAAGTCAGGACAGATAATTTTATGGTCCTGCACAGACATTACAACGGGAATGTTGTTATTTTTAAAAACAGGTAGAATCGATGGTGAAATCTGATGATAAATGTTGTGGATATGCGCAATATCCGGTTTTTCATCCTCTATGAGCTTTTCTACCTTTTTCTTTGCCTCAAATGAGTAGAGCATTCGTCCAGCAACCCTAAACCCCTCTTTAGAAAACGATACTTTAGAAAAATCGACATTACTAACAAAATACTTGCTATAAGGTGTTTCTAAGTTTTTTGGATGATGCATAGCAAACGGTACACACTGGATTTTTTCCTTTTCCAAAAGCTCCATTGTCTCAATGAAGTATCGCTCAGTACCTCCTTGGAGGTAGTAGAATTTGTTTGCGTGCAGAACCTTCATATGTGTTTAAGATTGTGAGTAAAAGGTGTCCCCTCCCTTTTACTAAGGGGAGGGTTATAGGGGGAGGAACAAGGCGTACAATTTTTAAAACTTACTTCTTCGGCAGTTTGCGCTTAATCAACGCATATATCGCCGTCATTAAACCCTTAATATTCTTATTGTAATGTTTCTTAAAGAAATACTCAAAGCTCTCTTTTTGAAAGTCGAGGTTTTTGCCTAAGTCTTCTTTTACACTCGCTTGCAGAATGTGAGAGATAACAATAGATGGGTCAACAATGATCGAGTACCCTTCATCTTTAATCCGTTTACAGAGATCAACGTCCTCAACATACAAGAAGAAGTTCTCATCAAAATAGTCTATTTTCTCTAAAACAGTTTTAGGGATAACAAGCGAACACCCCGACGCCCAGTCAACATCACTCAAAGTTTTATAGAAATGCTTGTTCCACTTATTATTATAAACTAAAAACCCATTTGGTAACACTCTTTGTAGTTTTGAAAAGTGTAAAAGAAGCCTGAGTCTTGTTGGATAAAACCCAAATGAAGGCTGGAGTGTTCCATCTGGCCAAACAATTTTTGGCGCAATCACCCCTATCCCCTCTTTTTTAAACTGTTTTTCTATCGTATCAAAGTCAATTTTCTCTATATGCGCATCAGGGTTGAGCATAATAAGGTAATCACCTGTAGCTTTTTTTAGCCCTACGTTCATGCCGCCGGAAAAGCCTGTATTCTTCTTATTTTCTATCAAGGTGATCAAACCAGCAAACTCCTTCTTTAGAAAATCGACTGTCCCATCTTTGGAATCGTTATCAACTACAATAATTTCACGCTCAATGCCGGTAGTTTTATCAATTACCGACTGGATGCAGTCTTTAATCGTCTTCTCTGAATTGTAGGTCAAAATCACAAATGAATATTTCTTCATATAATTTGATTACTTTAAACGGTTACTTTTTTCATGCTCACGTTTAGAAAAAATAATACTCACTTCTAGAATACCGACCAAAATCCAAAAGAAAACAACAAGAGAGTTCAACTCAAAATACACGCCAAAATTAGCAAGTATCAGAAAATAGATCACATTGGCTAAGGCACCAATCGCAATCGCTTTATAAATACCCGACATCTGTTTGAAATTTCGTACAAACCCATAAAAAATTTTGGCGATAAGCGCTAAAAAAGCCAAAAGCCCAATAGCTCCCATCTGTACTAAAATACCTAAAAAGCTATTGTGCATGCTTCTCACTTCCGCGTCTATAGGGTACCCTAAGAAGTCAAACGTCACTGCAGACCCAAAGCCAATGCCAATAAACGGGCTTTGAGCAAGAAGCGCCAAAGACTTTTGCCACAAAAAGAGTCGCCATAAACCGGATGGATCATCCGCGTTAATAAAGCTGATACTCGAAAACCTCTGTGCAATATTTGCAAAAAAATCGGATGGAATGAGTGCAGAAACATTGCCGATTACAAGAGCATACCCCCACACTAATACAGAAAGTCCGGCTATAAAAAGTCCGCCATACAGCGCGAATGATTTAAGCATCTTTTTCTTTTGAATCCTTGGAACAAGTATAAAAATGAGTGCGAGACTGACTGCTAGGCCAATCCACAAATGCCTGGAAAGTGAAATAATAATACCAAAGATTTGAAAAACAATAACCGGAAACGCCCATTTCTTGAGTATGATATTTGAACTTAAGTAAAGTGGAAGCGCAAAAAGCACGACAATACCCAGGTAAAACCCATGACTTGCCGCAATAAGACGCGCGCCTTCTGTTGAGAGAATGTTATACTCGGCCCATATTCCTTCTCCACGCACAATCCCCACGACAATAAAAAGAGTAAGCCCAAGGCCTGTTACTAATATGGTATTAATGAGCTCTCTTAATTTATCTTTAATGTTAACAAAATTGATGGTCATAATATACAAAACCGCGTACAGCGCATAGTTTTTAAAGCTTGAAAACGCAACTGCAGCGTCACCTCCACGCAAAACACCATAGATAAAAGAAAAAAGACAAAGTCCTGCAAAGATTAATAGGGGTGTTTTAAGGCTGCCAAACGTAATCCTTCTCTTATTTCTTATCCGTTCGTGTAAAAAGTAGGAGATTATTGAAAAAATGATAATGAAATCAAGCGCGTAGATCTTAAACTCTGAGCCAAAAAGAGTGAGCGGCGCAAGGGTAAAAAAGTGCTCAAAAATCATAGTTAATACTATGATCGAGAGAAATCCGGCAAAATAGCCCTGCAAAATAAAGATAAGCAAAAAAAGCAGCACAAACGGCAAAATAAGCTCTGTTTGTAGGTTAAAATAGGCAGATGCAGTATATAACGCCCCAAAAACAAATATGAGCCCCAAAAGAACTCGCTCTTTGGTAAAAACAGACTTTGATGTGGATAACACTTTTTCCATGTTAAAACTATATCACTTTTTTTGTGTTTTGTCAAGATTTTTAGGGTTGTTTATGGGGAAAAGTAACAAAAAACCTCACATCACTAGGTGACATGAGGCTATAAATATACGTATCATTCTAATTATTGTTTCCCCAGAGCCATTTTCCAATAAGCGAGTCGTAGTGACTTGCTCTGATAAGCTCGTTTTGGGGGGAAAGTTCCGTATACCAAATCCATTCGTCTGCGGAGTAATTATTAACTTCACCAACGCGACGTCTAAACACCATAAGGTCATATACACGACCGTTTGAATCTTTGTCCTTTGGAATATCAACGTAAAACAGTGTTTGACCACTATAGCTAACTGTCTTGTACTGGACATATTGAAGAACAAGAAGTTCTGATGCAAACTGACTTGGATGAAGCGGTGAGCTTCCAAGGCTTACGTAGGAGATATCCTCGAGTAAAACAGTTCGTGCGGCATCATTTATGGTTTCCCCTGTCCCCGGCCAATACCACGATGTTCCCTTCCACCACCACCGATTATTGCAGTGATAAGGGTCAAACGAGATGGTAATTTTTTTTGAGTTTGCTTCTACAAAATCTTTAGGAATTTGAATCGTTTCTAGGCCAGTTTGTGCTGTAACATATGTTAGAGTGCACGTTTTAGCTTCCGGCACCTGCTCAGTCTGTTGCTCTGACTGAATTTCTGGTAGTGATTCTAAAGGTTGCTCAGAAACTGCTTCAGGAAGAACTTCTCCACCATCGGTTGGTGTTGTTTCTCCTTCCGGCAGAGGCTCTGATAATCCTTCAACAGGGCACGTCACTGAGTTACAAGAGTCACAGCCTACACATTCAAATCCTGAGCTGGTCTTTGAACACTGACAATTGATTTCTTTTTTGAGAGTAGTGCCGTTGCACGTTATCTCGCAATAGCATTTGTACGTTAAAAGTTGAGAATCTGTATCGTACTGCAGTTCACAGTACTGACTGATTGTGCCGGTATGAGAAACCGCCAATATTTGCGTGACAAAGCGTGAATTTCCGCAACTGCTGCTAAGTAATAGAAATCCGATGACAAAAAAATAGGCAAAAATTAAATGAAGTCTGTTTAACACAGCTATCCTCCTTTGATTGTTTGTGGTCGTAAAAGTCTGTTCAAAACCCTCAAAACAAACACTATTCATTTTACAAAGACCCATCTCTATACTACTAACTTTGGAAAGAAGGTCAAGATGGTAAGATTATTGGATAAAAAAACACCCAGCGCGAGAATCGTGCCGGGGGCTTTGTAATTTGTTGTTAGAATTTCGGGTTGGAATTTACTGCAGGAGTTCAGCCCAGTTGCCGTTATTGGCCAGTGGCATGTAGACCGTGATCCGAATCAGTTTCGTTGATCCAACACCTGGTTCCCAATACCACATGTACCCACTACTGGTACCACAGGTCGAAGTGCTTTTACGAAAAGCCATCAAGTCATGCTTACCACCGCTGCTCATATCTGGAACATAGACGTAGTAGTACGTCTCGTTCCCATTGACGATGGTGCCGAAGTTGATAGGACACATAACCGGAACAGTCATACCATTTGAAGAAGGTTTCTTTCCGAATTCGGAATAAACACCGTTCAAATTGACTGTGTCAGCACTCCAGCTCCATGCCTCAGACCCTTTCCAAAAGACCCTGTTGTTACACGGGTCGTGCGCCACGACTTGCCTTTCAATGCCTTGATAGACGTAATTCGCGAAGTCAGAAGGCACTGGGATGGTAACGCCCTGGGTGTTCATCAAGTTCACGAAGCTCAGCGAGCAGGTTTGCTCGGGTAGCGTTTCGATTTGAGGCTCAGTCATCTCTTCAGGAGTAGCTTCGGGGCCTGCTTCAAGTACTGGTTCCGTAACCGGTTCAGACTCGGGAGTAGATTCTGCCGCTAGTTCGGGTTGAGCTTCCATAACTATCTCTTCCGGTTGAACTTCCTGGCCCGCCTCGGGTGTAACTTCGACGGTAGGTTCGGGTTCCGGAATCTGTTCAGCCTGCGGTTCAGGGCCAGCTTCGGAAACAACCTCAGCCACCAGTTCCGCTTCAGGTGTTGGTTCCGGTGTCGGTTCCGCCTGAGGTTCGGGAATGGGGCAAATGACCGACGTGCAAGGATCGCACTGATCACAAATGATCTGGCCGGATTGCTCACGGCAGTTGCAATTGATGGGGGTTTTGACGCCCATTCCGTTGCAGATTAATTCGCAGAAGCACTGACTGGCCACTTGACCAGTGTCAGTTTCATAAGTTACATCACAATATTGCTTGACCATTGCGGTATGCATGATCGCAACCCGCTTGGTCTCCAAATTGGTATTACCACAATTGCTGACCAGAATAAAGCCGGCCGCAAAAATCGCTACAAAAATCGGGGTGAGCAGTTTTTTGCTCATAGTTCTCTTCTCCTCTTGTATTGGTTTTCAGTACAAATCCCCCCGAGCTAATAAACAATGTCCAGCAGTTAATAGAAACATACAATAGAAGATCGGTCAAGAGAATTGGGGGTAACTTATCCCACTCAGTGGGTTATCCATAGTGCCCCAAGATAGTCCCTGTAGTATACTAAATTTAAGCGGAGAGTCTAAGTCAGCTCTAAATAAGAATAACCAAAATTCACATGGGTAAAGAAAAGACGCTCCAAGATGTGTACAAGGCAGTTGAAGAGCTAAAAAGCACTACTGCTACAAAAAAAACTGCTGCTACTAAAAAGGAACTTAATGAAGCAGTAGAAGATCTAAAGAAGACAATGCTCACAAAAAAAGAGTATCTTAAACGTGAGGAAAAACTTGCTACAAAGAAAGACTTAGAGAAGTTTGCAACAAAAGAAGACATGAAGAAATTCGCTACAAAGAAGGATTTAAAGAAAGTCAAGCAAGAAGTGTCAGATTTAAGAGAAACATTTGAATTTTTTACGCAAACTGCGGTAACTAAAGATGAAATGAGTAAAATGCAAAACGAAATAGTAAACCACATTGACGATTTTCTTCATCTCTACAAAAAAACTGATGAAGAGCAAATTGCCCTTGTTGCAAGAACAGATAGTCACGAAAATCGAATAACAAAGCTCGAGAAGGTAAAATAGCACAAACATTTTCAAGGCACACGTGTAGGGGCGGGGTTCATCCCCGCCCTATTTTTGTGAACGATGCCAAACCTCATTAAAAACAAAAACACCCACAAAGCATAGCCTGGTGGGGTTTTTTAGTTTTTATAATAGTAATTCAATTTTTTTGCCCGCCTCAACCCTTACGGAGTGGATTTGGGGAAGCAGGCTTTTTGGGCTGCGGGATCGGGATTGTACCTCGAGTCACATACCCAGAAGCTGCCCGGATTGTCTGCAGAAACTTTGTTATGAATCCTAACACCAGCCCCAGGTACACAACCTGAGAGATCATAGTGTTCGACATACCAACATTTCTGATTGTAAAGAATTTGCCCGTCCTTCGTCTTGTCATTGATCTGTACCCACCAGCTTGGGGAAGTCCCTGCTGCAAGTGATGCACGATGTGGTGGCGAAAGAGCACACGCACTACGGCACGTTAAATTGACGTAACACAGGCCTCGGATCGAAAGCTCAGTCGCTTTGTCCGTTGGCCAATAATGTCCGCTGATGTACATCTTGCGAACCAATTCGCCGTTAACCTTCTCGTACTTTAATTCGACAAAACAGTAATCTTTGGTCCCAGGACCGATGCATTTGCCGCCAACGCATTTGTTGGGGCTGGGACAATCTTTGTCCTCGACGCACTCGGGCGGAGGATCAACACATTTGTTGTTAACGCAGATCTGACCCTGCTTGCAGTCAGTGTCTTTACGACAGCCGTCCACACACTGGCCTTCGATACAGATCCTGGTCCCTTTGCACCAGTTGTCATCGGGGCAACCAGGTACACAAGTGCCCTCTTTGCAAATGTTCTCGATTGGACAATCGGTATACGTTTTGCATTGGGGCGTGCTTTTGGGCTCACAGCGCCCAGACTTGCACACAAACCCCGTTGGACATTCGGTATCATCCTTACATGGACGACACGAACATGTCTCACAAACGTACCCTTTGTTGTCACCGACACAATCAGAAGAATTGTTGCATGCACAAGGATCGGGCACACAGACGCCCTTGTCGCAGTGATAATTAGTCGGACAATCACGATCGTCTTTGCAAGCAGGCTGTGTCGTCGGAGGCACGCAAGTGCCGTTGACGCATTTGTGATCTTTGGGGCAGTCGCGATCATCCGTGCAGCCACTCTTGGTGCACTGACCATCTTTGCAGATCTCGCCCTCTTTGCAATCGCCGTTATCGGCACAATCTTTGCACAGGCCGTCTTTGCAGACTTGGCCGTTTGCACAATTATTATCAATACAACGGGTACTGTCAGTACAGTGCCCGTTGATGCAGATTTTGCCTTCGCCGCAATCACCGTCTTTGGTGCACTTTGCAACGCAAGATCCGTTTTCACAAACTTTTCCGTCACCGCAGTCGGTGTCGGAGCTGCAACCAACGCAATTTCCGTTTAAGCAGATTTTACCGTCCGGACATTCGTCCGAATTCTGGCAATATTTTTTCTCGATCGAGGCGCAACTGACGCAAAAAAGCGCCAGAACGCAAATCATACTAAAAAATTGAATAGTAGTTTTCAACTGTCTCTTCATGAGACTTCTCCTCCTGTTGGTTTTAGAAAAAGTGCGAATGTAGCCAATGTAAGCGATTTTCTCACTTACCAGGCTAGCCATATAAATTACCACGCTCTATTGTATCTGTCAAGTAGAATTTTGAGTTTTGGCTCAGATGCGCCTTTTAGAGACATATCAACTATACTCTGTCATCCCGGAAATTATTTCTGAATAATTATCCGGGATCTCATTGCTTACAGTATTTGAAACGAGATCCCGGATATTTTGCTCAGAAGCAAAATTCCGGGAAGACAAAAACTAAGTATAAATAATATCATTCTATCGTATCCCCTATTTTAAGCCCTGAAATAACTTTTTGACACAAAATAACACGCAGTATATACTACGTATACGGACAAGCGGAGTGTCTGTACCTAATTAATAGTAAGAAAAAACTATGACAAAACAGGAACAAGGCACACTCCAAAAGGTTCTAACGACGTTGGAGTCGTTTCAAAGTGAGGTGAAGACAGAGCTAAAAGACATTAAAAAGGATGTCAGTAGTCTCAAGAACACAGTCCAGTTTATCTTAGAAAATGGAGCTACAAAGAAAGAGCTTAGCGAACTGAGAAACGAACTCAAAATAGAAATTACCAATCTCAAAATTGACACTGCGGATTTAAAAACAGATCTTGCGGAATTTAAAGAGCAAAACAAAACAGACCACAGTAGAATGATGACTCAATTTGACGACCTTACCGTTTTGTATCAAAAATCAGAGCTTGAGGTTGCAACGCTGCACTCTCGTGTAGATGGGCACGATAAGATATTAAAAGAAAAAATCAGGTAAAAACGATTAACCTATAATAACCTAGATGTTGGCTCCAGTCTCCGACTGGAGCCTTTTTGATGTGATGATGTTACTATCCACAGAAATTGCTTACACCTACCAGCGCCTCCAAGCAACATCTGTAGTTTTTATGGTCACCAAATACAGAATGGCTCCAGTCAGAGACTGGAGCCAACTTTTGTTATCTAATTCTAAGCACAGCATGCACAAATCTTAATAATATCAATCTATCGTATCCACTATTTTAAGCCTAAAAAACCGCTTTTTGACACAATAGCAAGCATCTATTATACTTAATTCACGGACAAAGCGGAGTGTCTGTTAGTTATTAATGTAATAGGAAATGTATGACAAAACAGGAACAAGGCACACTCCACAAGGTTTTAAGTACTTTAGAGTCGTTTCAAGGAGAGGTAAAGACAGAACTAAAAGACATTAAAGAGAATGTTAGTAGTCTCAAGAACGCAGTTGAGTTTATCTTAGAAAATGGAGCTACAAAAGAAGAGCTTAACGAACTTAAAATAGAAATTGGCAACCTCAAAATTGGCACTGCAGATCTAAAAACTGAGCTTACAGAATTCAAAAAACAAAACCAAGCAGATCATAGTAGAATGATAACTCAAATAGATGGGTTAACTGTGTTGTATCAAAAATCAGAGATAGAAGTTACTACGCTTCACCATCGTGTAGACAAGCACGATAAAATACTCAAAGAAAAAATCAGGTAAAAACGATTAACGTATAATAACCTAGATGTTGGCTCCAGTCTCTGACTGGAGCCTTTTTTGATGTGATGATAAAGATACTTGAAGACGTTGTCTGAGAGCACATATCTGTAAGCATCGTCGGTGGATATACTATCATCACGTGCATTCTGGCTCCAGTCAGAGACTGGAGCCAACAATCAATACCCCTCACCAAAAAGAAAAATTTTCCCAAAAGAAAAACCCCCAAAGCGCGCCTGGTACAAATCATAATGATCTGCGCTTGGGGGTGTTTCCCTCCTTTTGTTGTTTTTTGTGAAGAGCTCTTAGAACCCGGCAACAGTCTTTAACCAAACCGACTTATCCTCCGGGTTGTCAGGATGTCGTCGAGAAAACGTAAGTTTCGAATTGAGGGCAAACAGCGACATGACCGATTGAGGTGCCCAACAAGCCTCATAGGTACAGACAAACCACATGAACAGTTCAGGCCGAGCGCTCACACTGTCAACTTCAACCCAGCTATTCGCTTGCAACACCACGTTCTTAGCGGGCAGTCCAGAGCCTTCAAGATGAACAACAACGTACGGGCTCCAGATGCCTTCGATCCACAAGTACCGCTTGCCATTCTCCACTTTCAGCACTGCTACGTTTTCACGACTTGCAGCGATCTCGGTGTAGCATGTGCCGTCGATCGTTTTTCCGGTGCAGCTGGAGCTGGCAACGCACTTGTTGTTGGTGCACTTGGGCTTGCTGGCATCTTTGCAGTCAGCATCGGTCTCGCACTCAGAACTTCCGTTCTTTGTGCAGACCTTGTTGACGCAAGTGTAGCCATCGCCGCAGTTGTCAGTGGTGTCGCAGTCGCTGGTGCAGTTGGAGTTTTTGCAGAGATTCCCCGCAGAACAATCGCTATGCTTTGAGCAAGTGGTAGTTTGCGCGATGCATTTCTGCTCCACACATTTCTCACCCGTCTTGCAGTCGCGATCTTCCTTACAGGTGTTGCTCTCCGCTTCGCAGGTGCCTGTTCCAACGTTGCACTTGGGCTTCGCAGTATCTTTGCAGTCCGCATCAGCAGTGCACTTCGCAGTCGCAGGGAGCTTGCATTTTCCACTCTCGCATGTTTGGCCGCTGGGGCAATCTCCGGATCCTTCACAATCAACAACTTTGCGGCAAAAAGCGTTTTGACAACTGGTGCCGCTCAGCTTGGAACAATCTGCGTCACTTGTGCATTTGACGGTGCAGATTTTTTTGCCCCCGACGTCCAAACAGGTCTTGGGAGCACTGCAATCGTCACTGCTTTCGCAAGTGACTTCACCGTCACAGTTGCATCCGCTGTTAAAGGTTGAGAAACCAAGGACCAGAAACAACACAAACAGGATCTGATACCATCTCATGACTTTTCCTCCTATCATTGAGTGGTCTATCACAAGTATGCCCCTAGAATCGGGGGCGTTGTTCTCTCGGGGACCTCCCCCTCGAAGAAACATCTCGGAAAGACAGTGCCTCTTTTAATTTCCACTGTATCAGTAAACGATAAAGTGCTTGTGCCGTAGTATCAAAAATACCACCGCACAAGAAAATGCGTTTGTCGCATCAATTACGTGTAATACTATTACAGCACTACGCGTAAATCGTATGAGACCTTGTCTTTCCAAAACGTTTCTTCGAAGAGAAAGTAATTCCCGTTTTGGCTCTTCACAAAATATTATGATGTAAGGTACAAGCTAGAACATGCTACCAGATAAGTAAACCCAAGAATGGATTTACCCATCTGGTAGGAGGTCCTATCCAGTTACTCTTATTCACTTTTCTATTGTACGGCTAAATATGGTAACATGGCATTTTAAATTTGTCAAGGGTTTTTTGGGACATTTTTTAAATAAGCAACAAAGCCTAGTATAGCAAATCACATGAGGCTCGCAAGATGGGATATCTTTATACATTTATAGAATAAAAAAAACCCGTGTCAACATAAGCCGACCGGGTTACCTTCGATCCCAATGGGAGAAGGGTTTTAAATATATTAGAATTTCAGTGTTAATCTTTCTTGAACTGAGGAACAGCACGAGCCACATATCCAGCAAAAAACTGCAGTATGAATGGCTCAAATTTAGATGTTGGGTTTCCATCAATCGCATAGCGAATGACACCAGCACCCAATTTTAATCCAAGCGCAAATCCATGAGGCGATTCTTTTGGAAACCAAGCCTTATATAAAGTTGCGGTCCCTGTGTAGTGAAGAACCTTTGCGTCTCGGATATCAATGTTTTTTATTCCAACATTGTTTGTATAAAAACCAAGGCTAAAATAATAATCACGTCCTAAGTCAACACCAAGTTCAATATTGAATCCAAAGTCAACTGTTCTCCCGTAGAGGTTTGGCCCAGCATTAAGTCCTCCGCGTACAAAGAACCATGCAATATTGAGCTGTACTTCAAGTTGAAGCTTCAACCCAACAGGATGTTTACTTTGTCTAAAATTGGCAACATAGAGCTCAAACGGCATGCCCAAGAAAACCTTGAGCCAGTACCACTCTACCAGCCGCTGGGCAGGCGAGGGTTGAAGTTTGATTGTTTCGATTCGCTCGTACCGCGAGAAGCCTCCTGGATGTCCAGGAAAATGAGGTTCTTGCGGCTCAACTTTAACCTTAGTGAGGCGAAAATAAAAGTATGCACCTCTCCAACTTCCAACTTTGTCCTTCTTTTTGATCATGCGGCGTCGAGATTTGACATCAATTTCAATTCCATACTCGCTTCTTCCAACTTTTTGAAGTCTCGTTGCACCAACTGTGCCACGCATCATAGCAATGCGCAAATTTGCACGACCACCTTTACTCAAAGTATAAAAGCTTTTTACCCGGTCTTTAAAGTCATTGCCATCTGCAACTCCAACGGATACAGCTTCAGCATCGTAGCCTTTCTGCTCAAAATCGTAATACATTTTGGCAACTTTTTTAAGTGCCGCGATGTTATCGTAATTTGCAAAAGCTCCCTTATTTGGACACTTGTCAGGAATCCTTTGATGTGATCCCTTTGTTCCAAGCGGCATACAACGCACCCAAATTCTTTGCTGTTTTTTGAGCTTTTGGATTAGCATGTTTTGCTTCCAGTAGCTCAATTGCTTAGCAGGGATGCACGAGTCTTTTGAGTTGTCACCAAATCGTTTAAGGCATCGTTTGTTACCTTTACAATTCTTAAAGCCTTTGTCACACACCAAACCAGGATAACATTCTGAACTACTGCCGCAAGGTTGTTTGATCCATTTGTAACATTTGCCAGAAACATATGCATGGCTAAAATCAGTCTTTTTTCGTCCATACCGGTCTCTTGTCACAATAGCTTTACTACCAATACACAAGCATACTTTATGCTTTTTTGAATATCGAGTGCCCTTAACGCAAGTCATGTACTCTTTGTGCGTAACCTGCTTTTTGGGTTTCGAATTCTGCTGCGCCATTACAGCGCTACCAAAAATCACGTTCAAAATGATACCCAGCATAAAACTGAGCGATAAGATATTTCGCATCTCTTCCTCCTATTTTTTTGAAAACAAGTACAAACGCATCACCGATTGTGACACACGTCTCCCCTCAACCTCAAAATCAGTTAAAGAAAAACGTCTACCACAAACCTCATATCATAAGACTTTTTATGATACATGAACTTGTTATTGCTCACAATGTGCATTGACTAGTTAGAATCCTCCAAGCTATGCAAAGTAACACGTAGAATATAATCTGTCAAGGGAAAACGGGTGCTTTTTGATCTTCCGTACGGGCGCGCCGCGGCGCGCCCGTACGGAAGATCAAAAAGCATCGCACGTCATTATTTTTGGCATGAAAAAACCGCCTCATCCCACTGGACAAAGACGGCTGTTTCTCCTTTTATAATCGAATAATCGTTTTTTTAGAAGCCGACCCGTAAGCCAAGGCTCAAAATCTGTGTAAGCTTGGGTTTGACCATATTCGGTCTAATCCTCCAGGACAAAAATCCCCACTGCGCAACCAGTTCAATACCAAGTCCATCCTCTTTGGATGCGAATGGCAGTCGCCCTCTAACATCCAGGAACACACCCGTGTTATACCGAGTGGTTTTTCCAAAGATTTCGTCGGAGTCGGATTTGCGTTGAGTTTGAAGTGCCCACAACAATCCCGCACGCAGGTACGGAAAGATGTGGATCAAGAATCCTGCTCCCAAGACATCTTGGTAGACATCTTGGTCAGTCCAACTGTTGTAAATTCCCGGAGCATAGAACACCGCAAAGGAGACTATCCCTAAGCGAATTCCTGCTTCAAGTGACAGGTGGATCGTGTGCCGACCCACGCTGTAGCTATCGTAAAACCACATAGCTCCGACTGATCCTCTGAATCCAACAGTGAACTTTTTGGGATTCGCTGCTACTCGTCTCCTCGGAGGTGGTCTTCTGCGATTCTGCCAGACTCGACGTCTCGGTGGCAAGCGCACGGGCTCAGTCACTCGACGCTCTGGTGGTCTGGCAACACGTGCAACTTCAATCTGCCTCGGCTTACAACGACCAGTAGAAGTATCGCATCCACGCGAACTACAATTTTCGCTATGCAACCAACGGCTACCATCAGAGCTACACTTGTAAGACGTACTCCCCCCGCACGTAAACGTGTCGGGTTTGCACTTCTTCTGAGCACCAGACAATTTTTTGCGACAAACCCTATCAACACAAACTTCATCCGAATAACACTGATTGCCATTCTCACAAAAACGAACACCACTGTGACCCTGACGACGGACCACATCGGAACTGCTCTTCTTGACACAGCGTCCAGCTTTGCAAAGAATCATGCGATTACCACAATCAGAATGTTTTGCGCAGCGAGTTTTGCTGTACATGTAATGATTAAACAGAAGCAAGTTCAAAGATTGCTTCGATTTATGAGCAATGTTTCGCTTAAATGCTGCTCTGGCATCGGCATAGCTGCCACCGGAATAGATAATTCCGGTATAACCAAGTCTGGTTGGAACCATAACTTGGCCAGAAACGACTTTGCTCACGTCCCAGGCGTACAGATGAACTTTGATTGTGTTTTTGGGTCCTTGAGCTTTTCTCTCAATTTTGTAGAAGATCAGGAACCGTGCTTTGCCACGAGAACCTTTGCCCCAACGCCACTTCAATATGCCTATGAGGCGATTCGCAACACTGCCTTTGCAATATTTACGAGGCATAAAGGTCTGCCTGGCAATGCGTACATTGAAGCCAGAAAATCCACTCTTAACTGCGTTAAAAACATTTCCAATGATCTGGGGGGTAACGTTTGGAGTCATCTTGATTGGACAACTCAATACCGCAACGTCTGCTTCCCAACTCGTCGGCGCCTGTGCGCTTGCATCAAAATTCAGTCCAAATACTACGGCAAAAAATACTAAAAAAAACGATCTTTTCATCAGATTTCCTCCAAAAAATGAAAGTCTAAGTACAAAAGTAAACGACGTGAAACACGTCACCCAATGCTCAAAAAATATTAAGCACAAAGCGACATGTTCCACTCTTAGACAATCAGTTTCTATTTGATTGAAAGTGTACACATGCTATACGAAAACAAGGCACAAAAGTGCCATCGTACGGCAAATAACTATACATCTGTATTTTGTTTTTGTCAAGCCCGTTTTGGAAATTATCTCATACTATTACTGTCATCCCGGAATCCACTTCCGAGTGGATATCTGGGATCTCGTGGCTTAATCTATAAGCATGGAGATCCCGGATCAGTCTTAAGAAAGACTGTCCGGGACGACAGAATAATTTTTAACATAAAAAAGCCCAAGCATCTCAAAGACACCTGGGCACATAATTTTTTTTCGTAATTCTTAGAACCAGTATTCAACTCCTACCTTGAGTTTGAACGGGATCCCATATTTTTGGTTAAAGTCAGTTGAATCTGCACTGGTATATTTGTACCATGCCAATACTCCATCACTCACTCCAAGAAACAACGTCAAACTCTTGGTTAGGAAAAATCCAACTTCAATACCAAGGTCAACCATATGAGTTTCGTACGAGTTCTTGAGCTTTCCATTCAAAACTCGAAGTTTCTTCCACCAACCAAACCAGCCTAGCGTCACTTTGAAATAAAGCCATGGCAGTGGTTTAAGAATACCAATGGTCGGATGGAGAATGTTCAGAACAAGACCAACACCAATCCCTTGATGATAGGTGTTCGAATACGACACAAACGAGGTGCCTGCGCCATATAACCCGTACACACCAAGCGGGAAAGAATTGATAAATGCATTGAGTTTTAACCCACCAATTAGCCAGGTGTACCGGCGATCAAAGCGAGTTATATCTGTAACAAATGTTGATTGGAATCCGATAGATCCATGAAGTTTAAATTCCGGCTTTGGGTTTGGATCGGGAGTTCCAGACTTAAGACAGGTGCCTTTCTTGCACTCCAAACCCTTCTGACACATATAATCCTTAGTGCATTCACGAGCACCTTTGCCCATTTTAAATGCACATTTTGAAGGTTGTCCGTTTAAATCACAATAGAGATTTGCTGAACATTGATCGTGAGTTCTGCAATATGAGCTTGAGCCTCCAACACACTTTCTCTCTTGCCCACGATCCTCACACGTGAGACCGCCCTCACAATCATACGTCGTTGCACAGCTCTCACCAAATTTCTTTTTCTTGCGAATAATCGTAATCTTCTCCATGCACTTTCCGGAAATGCATCTGAGATTATGAATACACATCCTGAGTCTGTCACAAGTACTCTCCTTGGGTAAACGATCCTTGCATTTCGATTTTAGAACATCACAATACATGTCCGGCGTACAATCAGAATCATCTGCACAGGTATTAACAACGCACTTGCCTGCAGGACATAAATATCCATCTCCGCAGTCAGAAGGCTTAGTACAGCTCTTTCCAACAATTGGCCTAGGCTGAGGCCTTGTTTTCTGCATCACTAATTGGAACTTCGAGCACTTTCCTTCAACTTTGTATCCCGAGAGACACTCCCTCGGAGAATCGGCTTTTTCACCCAACTGCTTCTTTTGCCTGCAGCGAACTGCGTGGCCATCTGGAGCACCACAATAATGTTTGGCAGGACAATCAGATTCTGTAGCACATTTGTTAACTTTGCATTTTTTCTTAAAACACATAAATTGGTCAAATGCGCCACAATCAGACTGCGCAACACACTTATTGCGTCTACAACGTCCAGATTTACAAATGTAACGCATACTTTTTCCACAATTTGCATGCGAAGTGCATTTCTTATAACGCGTTCTTCGAACGTAAGTACAAGAACCACGGTAACATCCCCATCCACGAGGACACACTTTTCTGAATGTGCACTTCTTTTTGAACACTCCGCGGTGCACGCCTTTCTTGATCATAGAGATAATTTTGCCAGTCTGTCTGACAAATGAAACATTCCTTCCACCAATAGATCTTAATGCGGTCCTTGACCGCTTTGGATGAATTCTTCTTGAACGCGTCCTAAAAACCTTTATTTTAAAGGCAATTTTCCCACCTGATAAATTCTTGCACACAACCAAAATGATGCTTCTGCAATTACCCGGTCCTTTTGATAAAGTGTAAAATGATCTTACTTTTTTTAAGAAAAGCCTGGGATTCGATGAAAAAACTGGCACACTTGTTCTAAATTTATGAAAAATTTCTTGCTGTTTTAAAGCGTTTTTTACCACTTTAACAAGCTTCAAACAAGCACCAGTCGCAACAAAGTTTGGAATACAAACGTCATTCTTTGACGCAATGGCATCACAACTAAAAAACGTTGTGATAAAAATAAGCAGTAGCTGTTTCAGCCGCATGGTTCTTCTCCTTTTTTCTCACAGTAAAAAGACAATTAACAGTAGTCCCCCTGCAATTTTTAAGCTAAAATGAGCCCTATATAGTAAACTACTTTGCTGAAAAAGTCAAGACAAATCCCCTTCTCAGCAACTATGTATGGTACAATACACAAAGAATAAAGAAAGTGATTATTCATATGAAAAAAACACTCTTTGCAACATTCTTTTTCCCACCGGAATTTGGTGGCATTCAAACATATCTTCATGGACTAATCAGCAATCTCCCCCCAGAGAAGGTCGTTGTGCTAGCTAAATCCGGAGAAGAGACTGAAGAATACGACAAAAAGCAACCCTACCCTATTTACAGAACATCGTTTAACTCGGTGCTCAAGTTTATAAAGCTCTCTAACCTCTCATTCCAAAAAACACTTTCCAGAATCATAAAAAAAGAACACATAGAACATGTGGTACTCGGTCACCCGCTGCCTCTTGGAATCTCCTGTCAGATTATAAAAAAACGCTTCAAAATCCCCTACTCAACTTTTACACATGGCAAGGAGATCACTGAAGCTTTAAAGGACAATACCCTACATTCACGCACGCTCAGAGGGACACTCTATAATGCTGACCACGTTTTTTGCACAACACATTTTATGGCAAAGCTACTAATCGACAAGTGTAATGTGCCCCTTAAAGCAATCAAAATAATTCCACCAGGAGTATCACCAGAAACGTTTACCGAAAAAATAAGTAAAGAAGCTCTCAAAGCAAAGTATGGACTTACAGGCAAAAAAGTGCTCATCACCATTTCTAGACTTGTAAAGCGAAAGGGACATGACCTCGTACTTAACGCACTAAAGATCATTGTTAAAAGCCACCCAGAAGTGCATTACCTTATTGTCGGATCTGGAGAAGAAGAAAAAGAACTAAAAAGCTTAGTAATAAAAGTGCATCTAGAAAACCACGTCACATTTATCCCACACGCTTCGAATACCGATATAAAAGACCTCTACACGCTCTCAGACATCTTTGTGATGCCCACAAGAACCATAAGTGGGGACATTGAAGGGTTTGGTATTGTTTACCTTGAGGCGGCCGCTGCCGGGCTTCCTGTCGTTGCCACGAACACCGGAGGCGTTGCAGAGGCGGTTGTACAAAATACAACAGGCATTCTCCTTGATGATCCTGAAAGCATTGGAGAAAATACGTTTATTGGAGAACTCACAAAAACACTTGAGTTGCTACTTGCAAGTAAAGACAAAAGGGATCTGCTTGGAATGAGGGCAAAAAAACGCGTTCTCGCAGAATTTACCTGGAAGAAACAATCAAAAAAACTCGAAGATGTTTTATAAATAGAATTTTTGTCATCCGGAATATCTTACTTTTGAGACGAAATATCCAAGATCTCGTTTTCAAATTTGTTTTTTGCCCCCTCCCCCTTTCAAAAAGAGGGAGAGACAAATTATCTTCCCACCAAAAAAGCCCCCAAACGGGGGCTTTTTTACTCTTTTATTTATCCTTCTTGAGGTTTAAACTTGCCAGACTTAAGCCAAGAATCAACACTTTCAGGATGATAATAATCCTTCTTTTTGTTCTTCTTCAAATCTTCGGGAAGTTTCCCTTTTTTCCTTACGTCTTCACTGGTACTGGGAAGTAAGTCAGACTGAGACTTGTTATCTTCTTCAGATGTAACATCATCAACAACCGCGCTTGAGAGATCACCGGGCAATGCCGGTGTATCATCAATTTCTTTTACCTCAGCTTCCTTAGGTTTTGCTTTTTTAGCATCTCCCTCAGTTATTTCAAAGGGAGAAGGAACAGAATCGGGAGTAACTTCTAACTCATCGTGCGATTCGTTTCTATCATTTTTCTCTTCAACAACCTGTTTGTCAGGTACAGGATCATTGTTATCATCTTCCTCTAAAAGTGTCTCACTCACTTCTTCTTTTTTATCTTCAAGCTCAGTATCAACACTCACAAATACATTGTGTGCTGCATCTGCAAATTCTTCAGACACGGGTTTCTCAGTAGGTTCGTCGTTGCTCACTTCTTCAACTTTGTCTGCGAGATTTAATCCCAATCCTTCAGTCTTTTGCGTACCACCAAATATATCCGGTATTTTTCCTTTTACAATAGGCTCGTGAGGATTTGTCCCAACTTCCTGATACGTATCAATAAGTGTGTTGTTCTTAAATCCTAAGAGTAACAGTAAGCTAACTGAGACCAAAATTCCTGCAAAAACACCAATACCAACATTTTGAACAATATTTGGAGATGCCGGTGATACAGAGGTAAACGGCTGATCAACCATCTTAATTTCTACCTGATCATCACCACCATGATACGCACGGCCGTGATTTACGAGTACGTATGCCGCAGCCAACGCATATTTCTCAGATTGATCTCTTTCTGGATGATACACATCAACAACGAGCGACCCGTCACCTGATGCTTCAACAGCCATCATGTCCTTCCATTCTTTCTTTTGGTTGTTTACATCATCAGAAAGCCCTGATTTAAGGTCAAACTGAGACTCTTGAACTTGCTCAATAAAAGTGGTTGTATAAATCATCTTTGAGAGCACACCGGCAATAGTCTCGGCACTTCTCGCAGCTGAGTACGCATCCATTCTGTTCCCCTGCTGCTGAATAACGAGCAATTTAACAGAAGACTGATATTTTGGCGTCTGAACAAAACTGGCAACAAGAGACAACACAAAAGCGATGGTTATAATGACCACCGGAATATACCAATATTTTTTAAGTGTCGCTAAATAGTTCATCGCTTTACTATAGTGTAAATATATGTTCTTATGAACACAATTGACGGTACCACAGCATAAAAAATATGTCAAGCCCTTTAGGGCTCTCTGTCAACCAGTGTGGGACAAAGTTAATTGACTAGGCTTAAGAAAGGCTAAAGATACCTTTTCGACATAGACTTGGGGGTTTTTGAGGCCAAAACTGAGTCTTTTGATGAGTTTA